>Ga0265294_10001659_pt1 | contig 29915 bp, 33 predicted proteins | sample MunlanPumphouse3_FD_192504 | JGI IMG/M metagenome (GOLD analysis project Ga0265294, IMG submission 192504) | Groundwater microbial communities from a municipal landfill in Southern Ontario, Canada - Pumphouse #3 | ecosystem: Environmental > Aquatic > Deep subsurface > Groundwater | place...
AGCGTTTTATTTGCCTCTTTTTTAGTATTTTCCCGAATTAGCTTCTCGATATTTTCGAGCATTAATTCTGCACCCAATAACGCATTTTGTCTTGCCATTTGATTGATTAAAATTTCAAAATTTTTATCTCCATTAAACCTAATTAAGCCGTTTGCATCAACGCTTGCCGTTGATTTCAACCTTAATGCGACCATTATATTTTTTATGTCATCGTATTTTTCAGGCATAAGTAAAGGCATATTTGTATTTGAATATTCAACCTCGCCTTGGGCTCCTATTTGTTTGGCAGTTGTATTTACAATCGATGCAATAATTTCTGCACTTTCGCGGGTAAGACCCTTCCAGTTTTTAAAAGCGCTTCCTCTTTGCTTGTCAGAATTTTCACCTAGAAGAATATAGTTGTCAAGTTTTCCATTCTTAGATTTCTGAGACATTAACACGACTTTAGGCTGTGGCATTTTTTTCATTTCATCAATTAAGGTACTATTAGAACCTTGTAAAAAGAAATCCATAATAGATGTCAAAGTAGATGTTTCTGATGCCATCTTTTCAGTGGCAGTTGTGCTTATTTCCTCTAGTAGTTTAACCAATTCCGCAATCAACTCTCGGTTTTGCTCTTTTGTCGCCTCTGCCAGTGATATAGCAACTCTTAGCGATTCATCACTCAACACTTCATCATTTGTTAATGCAAGCAAAAAATAAACTGTTATTATCGCGGAATTTGATAGTCCAGACTCTTCAATTGGAACATCCTTGATCATTACATCAGTCGATCCTCCAGCTGTTTCAAAATTCACACCTGTCTCTTGCCCATTTCTTACAAGTGAAGTTAAAAAGGAAGATGTTATCCCACCTGCCTTGTTACTAACATGCATTACCAGCTGGCCGCTTGTCAGTTTTTTATTGTCCTCGTTTGTGGACTTACCTTCTTTTATGTAGTTTGACACCCACATATCTGCTTTCTCTATCGGGCCGCCTACATATTCCTTCATTGTGGAGTCGAGATCGCTCATCCACCCCTCTACTCTATCCCCAAGGTTTGCTTTAAGCCCACTCTCATCCGCTATCATTTGTCCAATAACCTTACCAAAGTTACAAGCATTTGCCAACATATGCTGAATCCTTGCCGCCCATTCTTGAATCGTGTCAAAGACTTGCTTTAATGCAGGCAATGAGTAGGCTAATCCTATCAGAACTCCCCAAGCAATTGAAGCTCCTGCTTCTTGCAGTTGTTTCGATAATTGCTCAAAATTAATAAGAGAACCGAAACCCAAGTTAAGGTCAACCCCACGGCATCCAACTTTTAGTTCTGGCGCACCGACTTGTACCCAAGGCTGGAACTCTGTCAATGATCGAAATTTAACGTGGTAACTTCCACCAGTATAGTATTTAGTACCTGTATTTGGATCTGTGGCACTTCCTGCCGGTGTAAAATTTGTGAAAGTATGATCATCCCAAAAACTATCCGATGCTTTAGCCACATCGGTTCCTATGATTGTAAAAACAAGTAGTGAGGAAATTATTTTATTTTTCATCTGCAACTCTCCATATATTGTCTGCGTGGAAATCTTTATGTTCGAGAATTTTGTTCAAGATCATAAACTGTTTGTATCCGTACAAAAGCTCATCTTTCGTCGGGAAACCTTTTGCTATGGTGTTGTTAATGACCTGTTTGTCTTTTTTATATACCGCAACAACCGTAGGGGTAACTTCTACTTTGTAATCAGCAAAAAGTTTTTGCGAAATTTGCTTTTTAGCATTCTCGTATATTTTTTTAAGCTCAGTGTCTTTGTGCGCCGCAAAATAATCGTCATACGATTTTTTAGATGCATCGCTTTTGAACACCAAAAGCAGATTATAAAGGGAACCTTCCGGATAAGCAATTCTTGCTAAATTTTCTGGTCCCCAAGCAGCTTCAAGTGCCTGAGTTTCACCCAAGAATATTATTGTCCCTATTTTGTCTTTGTGTTTATCAAGATGGTATTTTATAGCATCCGTCTCTCTTCGCTTAGAGTTGCTATTCCCGCTTACCATCATATCTTTTCCATAAACAGGATAGGTTTGTGCTCCTCCCTCCAATGAGGCGAATTTAAGAGCAACCCCCATATTATTAGCTCTATTGAAAAGCTTCGCTTGTACGCCAAGCCATACTTTTGCATTTTCAACTGAGGGATCTTTCATGAAGTTTGCCAAGGCGGGAATATTTCTTCCTTCGGTAATAATTGGCATCTCGAAACAATCTGCCGATGAGTTTGCCAAGCATTTTTCGCCTTTTTCATTTGTGATGTAATGAGGTGCATTTGGATTTACATATTCTTTGAGTAGCTTGAGCTCCTCTTTGGTATCTTGCAGTTCTTTAGCAATAGCTACAAGAACATTGTGAATATCATTGAGCGTTGCTTCTCCTTGTATTTTTTTGACCTCTTCTGTTTTGTTTTCATCCAATGCTTTCTTTTCGGCATACATAACCCACCCATCTACAGCTTTATCTTTATAATCAAGCTCTGATGCGCATAATCCGACGAATGCAAAAGCGAAAAAGGCAATATACTTTTTCATGCTTCCTCCTAAAAATTCCATAATATTACCATAAAAATACTATTTTTTCTCATTGCAATGAAATTTTTGCTTTTTGCACAATATGGTAATATTATGGTATTATTATACATTTTTAAATAATGGGGCACCATGAAAAAGATTTTTATACTCCTATTTATTTTCTTCGGGTCTTCTCTTTTTGCGGACACGGATTGGTTTATTTACACTTATAACGATGTTTCTTCAATTGCAGATATTATGCGTTTTTTAAGCTTTGTAGATCAAGACAGCACCTACCAAAATATTTTATATCTTGCAATCGTATTTGGGTTTTTTATGGCTGCCTTTATGAAAAAAGTGTTTAACGTAGAAGCTATGGGGATACAAATGCTTTCTGTAGTCGGTCTAATGGCTTTTATTTTTGGTGCCCGGACCGATGTGCATATCGTAAACGTCAAAACATTTTCATCTATGCAGGAGGGTAAAAATTACGAAAAAGTGGCGAACGTTCCGTTTGCGTTCGCATTTACAGGATCAACACTTAGTAACATAGGTTACTCTATGGCAAGATTGTTAAATAATGGAATCGGGCACGTAAACGGCGATAAATATTCGGAGCTCTCATTTATTAAATCAGGGATGCTAGGTGGAAGCGATATTTACGCAAAAATACTCAAAACTGAATTAGGAATGATGAGTGAAAAAGGGGCAGCATTTCAAAACTACTATAATAGCTATCTCAAGCAATGCGCCATTGGAAGGGGTATGGCTTACACGGACGATATGGTAGATATTTTAAAAAATTCAAAAGATCTAATGACGGATATTGATCCTCTTAATATCATGGGAAAAACAGGAGTCGATATAAGACCGGATCTTGTTGACTTTCCGACAGGAAGAGTCAGTTGTAACGATGCGTATTTAGCCACTTTAAATGAATATAATTCTTTCAAAAACAGTGGGGAAATTGAAGAATACTTCAAGAAGCAATTTAAGGATAAGTTTGAAAACCCTACTGAGGTGGTGAGCGCCGTTACGCAAGTATATGGGTTGCAAAATGGTGCTTCTAGTGCCGACAACATTCGACAGTTCTCCCTTGCGGCGGGGATGATGGGGCAAGTTAATTCCGCACTTTCAGCATACCTTGGAGACGGAATGAGCGATGCGGCAATGCTGTATGGTGGTTTTGGAGCCGGATTGAGCAATGCGTCTTTAATACAAAGCGGTATGAGCAAGTCTTTTTATTCAGGGCAACAATTACCTTACTTAATGGAAATTCTGAATTTTGTCATGTATGCCCTCTTCCCGTTTGTGTTTGTAGCTACAATTGCATCTGCACAGCTGAAAATTCTAAAAAACTTCTTTTTGGCAATGTTGTGGATCCAATTATGGCCTGTTACATTTGAGGCACTGGCTTATTTTATTAATAAGGATATGATCTATGCCGCAACGTCCTCTTTGGTGGCTGCCGGGGCTGGACATGTAACTGAGGATAATATATTAACCATGAGCCTTCTGCCGCATCTTAATGAAGCAATTGCCTCACAGTCCGCACAAGCGGCAAATCTAATGTGGTCTGTTCCGATCATTTCCGGCTTTTTACTTTCTGGTTCATGGACTGCTTTGATGGGGATGGCATCAAATATCGGGGCGCATTCCGCGGCCGCCGCAAATACTGCCGACTTGCAACGCAAGCAAGCGGAGATGGCTTTTGAGCAAAAACTCTTGCAAGACACAAACAACGCGTGGACTCCCACAGCGTCTCAAATGGCTCGTGCGGGGATCGATGCCGAACTACTTGGCACTGCTAAAACATCAAGTACGGCTCTTGCAGAAATTGAAAAGCTTGGAAGCGTGGGAAATGCAATCAACACGGCCGCACAAAGCGGGGCTTTGCAGTCGTTAGCAGAACAAACGAAGCTTTTACATATGCGTGATAGCGATTTTGTAAACAGCGCTTATACGGAAGCGGTTAAGAAAAAAATTGACAATGAAACTTTGAGCGGCAATATAGTGCAAAGCGGGGGTGAGGAAGAGTTTAAAAAAGATTCAGCAAAAACAAACGTAGCTTATGATCAAGCCAATATTCAAAAAACAAGTATGCTAATTGACAAATTTGGCGGACTTGAGAATTTGATTAATTCTGTTGCTACTGCCGAAAGTTATGATGTATGGAGTAAAACAAATAAATTAGCTAGTCACGAAGATGCGTTTAATCAATTGTATACTGAATTCGGTGGAGAAAGAACGAAAGATGAATTCCTAAAATACATGGCGACACAAGAGGGAAAAGCTGAAATTGCACATGCTTTAGGGGCAGCTAGAGTTCTTGAAAAAACAAACGACACTACTCTTGTAGCTACAGGTCGGCAAAATCAAGAAAAGGAAAATGCTACAACCAACGCAAATAATATCACTGCAAAAACATTAAACACTACCACAGAACAACTTTTCAATACAAATGAAAAAATAAAAACTTTGACAGAGGCAGGGAAATATGCTGCTGAACAAAAAGTTGCTAACCATATCGCTCCTGATGCAACGGACCCAGATCAAGCACTTGTTTTGAGTGCTCAACGAAGGGCCAGCACTTTCAAATATGCCGACAATGATGGCGCGAAGAGAGACGTTGCATTAGGAGAAAATGGTGTCGGGTATGATTCAACAGACAAGAGCTTAATATTCAAAGATAATGTAACACACGAACAAAAATCAGTCTTTGATACTCGTAATGAAGACAAAAGTGGCAGTGAGTCAACGAGAGGGCACAAAGAGACAGAAGACAACAGCACGACAGTTAATAACGATAATGTTTTTTCCGAGAGAATTGTAAATGACCAATCTATAAAACTTGATACAAGTGTATTGTGGAACGGGTGGAGTCAACAAGTTCTTAGTGATAATGCTTACAAAGCTTTTATGACTGATGATGTTAATGCCTTTGAAAAACTAATGCATGCTGAGGGTCTAACAGCACATGCAGCAAAGTCCATATCCGTAACAGGCTTGTTAACAACTGTAAAAGATATAACAATGGCATCTGCTCCAGAACTTGCTGAACGAATTAAATCAAAAAATCAATAATGGGGTAATAACATGGCACACAACCAACAAAGAGACTTCCAAGAAGAAATCATGACAGTCCTTGCTCTCGAAACAAATTCAAAAATATACAAAGAATTAGGTGATGAATCTTTTATGCGCTTATATTTCGTTTTCCATAAATCTATTATAGAAAACAGCAAACCGACAAAAGACCAATATCTTCTTTATCTCTCTATCGATAAAAAATATTCATTGGAATTTTTAAATGAAGGGGAAAATATTCTTATTTGTTCATTGAATCAAACCCAACTAAAAAAACACGTAAGTATTCCAAAAAAGCATTTCTATGAAATATTGTCAGTCAATACACATGACATACTTCCGAACATGCATGGAATACTTTTTATAAGTCAGCTATCGGAACCTAATTGAAATATTTGATAATATTATGTAAAAAAACACGAAACCAAGCAATCCGATTATTATATGTATTGTATGAAAAATTGTTTCAAAGTTCTCATACAATACTTTGCGTATTTTTCCCATTATCCCTTCACTTGGAGCCTCTTTTTCATACGCAAAATACTCAGCATCTTTAAGACTTTTTGAATTAAATTTCTCGGTACCTTCCCCCACAACAACTACGTCTTCTTGAATATTTATAGATTTTGTAAAACCGGCATCACTTCCAATATCAACTAGATTCTGTTTACTTTGAACATCTGTCGCCATTAATAAAGCATTAAACGCCAACATAAAAATCAATATTCTTTTAAAAACTTTCATCTCATATCCTTTTCTCTTTTGATACTTATATTATATAAGCCCAATCAAAAAAAACAAAGAGATTAATTCCGCATAAGCCCTTTTTCTAATGCAAAATGTTGATAATCGAAATAATCGTAATTTCCTGCCTTAAAAGCATCAATCAATTCAATGTCTTTTTGCAATCTTTGTTTATATCCCATCAGCAGTTCGTAGTAATTCCCCCCGCTATACTCCCGCACAATTTCGTGAAATTCATTCACTTCTTGTAGCATCATCTCTTCCGTCATTGCTCTCCAAGGAACAACGTGAGGTGCGTATAAAAATATGTTCTTATCAATAATCTGATACACCCTCTCATTTTCCATAAATAAATCTATCTTCTCGTTGATCTTGCCCAACAAGGAGACATAATGCCTTCTTTTTTGCTCAATAGCGCCAATGGTAGCATCAAAGTCTTTATCGTCAACTATCAAGACCTTATATGCAACTTTGCCATATGCGCTATTGCGGAATGACTGCATCTCTTCATCAACCTTTTTCATAACTATCTGCACATCTTCTATGATGTTATGCTTATCCCCAAAAACGATATTGTCTATAACCGTGTAGACAATACTTCTCTCCTTCAAATTTTTCCACAAAATGTACTTACACAAAAATACGTCCGAAATATCAGTTTCTTGTCTCTTGTTGATAAAAGCAGATACACTACATAAGCGCCCGATCTTATTTACGGTTCTCCCTGAAATCTCATAAGCCCTCCCCTCAAAATCATCCGTCGTGTTGAGCATTTTCTCTAGCATCTTTTTTGCGCCCCACAAAAGGTCCTTAAACTCTTGAGAATTTTTTATCGTTGAGTACCTCGAATAAACATACTCTATCTCTTCAATAGAAAATTGCGGGATATTATCCGGGATGATTTCTACAAGATTATTATCCACCAACGCTTCGAAGCTTTCTTTACGGGTTACGTTTGGCACCTCAATACGAACCGGAAACCGCTCAAAAATTGCCGCAAGGTATTTAGTACGCGGAAACTCATTGGAAGCCCCGATAGCAGTGTAGAGATCCACATCTACTACCTGATATGTATCGTCAAAGATTTTCTCATTCAGGACCGTCAAAAGAGAGTTGAGTATCCCATCGTCCCCTTTCCAAGTTTCATCAATAAAAGCTAATTGCGCCCAAGGAAGCTTTTTTTCTATATTACGTTTTGATGTATGCTCATCTACTTTAACAACCTCTCCGAAAATATCATCATATTTCGCGCCTTCTCGCATCAAATACCTAAAATGCCTTAACTCTGCAAATGCGATTTGCATAACTCTGTCAATCAAACTTTTTCCGGTTCCAGGGGGGCCGTAGAAAAAAATATTCTCTTTGGCAAAAACAACGAGGATAAGCAACCTCATCACCTCCTCCCTCTCTAGCATCATCCCTTGCGTATTCGTTAAAAACTTCTCTATCTTCTCATAAATAGCATCAATCATTTTTTTCTCCTATATTTACTTGGTATTTGCTCACCCCTCACTACCTTGTAGTAGTAGTAGGCAATTTTATTCATATCTCTGTGCGCACTTGCCACAACCCCATGAAACTTTGCCAAGCGCTCCACATCATTAAAATTAGGTTCAATAACACTTTTCTTCGCTTGAGCATTTGTCGCCCAACGAACCAGCTCTTCTTGAGAGGAGAAAATCCCTCTGTTCTTTTTCTCTTTGAGCCTAGAGACGCTATTCTTCATCACATACAAGGACTCTTTAGTATCATGCCAACCTCTCATGAGTACCTCTTGAAAAAACTCCCGTTGAGAGGGTCTTAAAAAACGCATCTCCCTCTCCTTGCTTTTACTCTCTGAAACCTTTGACACAAATTTTTTCTTGCTTGGCTGAAATACAAGACTTACGATATAAGCGAAAAGCATCAACTCGCTTTGATAAACCGCTCCCATGCCCCCTGCCTTGACAACATCAAATATCTCCTCCGCATCCATTCCCACAAGACGGCTGTAAAAAATCGACCTCTTATCAATAGATGCAATGAGGTACTCCCTCATCAAATCTTCACTTTTTGACATTTTGTATCCAACGTCATTTCGAGAGATTGGGACATGATTGTTCTTGCAAAAATCTATCGCTTCTGAAATGATATTTTTTGCTTCAATTACTAATTCCGGGAACAGAATACCGATCTCCCCTATCTTCTTATGCCGACGCATATAATAAGTCGCCCTTGTCACCTCATCGGATATATTGCCCCTTAAAAGAGCAATAAGCATTTTTGCTTCGAGCGCTTCTTGTTTAGTATCGATATTCCCGAAAAAATACTCCTTGATAACCTCTTTTTGCAACGTGTAAAGCGAAGCGACAAATTCTTCTACTTCCCTAAACCTCTGCTGGGTTTTCTTTTGTCTCGATACGATGAGGTGCGCGGCATAAAGATTTGAAACCAATGTGTTGGATAAACCACATGCCACGGACGTATGCAAAATCAAACTATAAAGATCTTTCTCTGATGCCTCAATACATAACGGACCAAGCGGAGTATCCCTCATACCAGTTAGTACAGCGCTATACATTTTTTCTTTGAGACTCATTTTGCTATTTTTGGTCATTTATCTTTTCGACGCGCTTGTCGCCTCCCGGCTTTTAAAACCGTGATCGCCGTATTCTTTGCATTTTCAATCGCTTCTTTTGCTTGGTACACAAGATCGTTAAAAAGAATCATCGCAGGTACATCATGGATTCTTGGGGTTACTATCTCCCTGTGCTTGCGAAGTTGTGCAATATAGTATTTCACCCCCATGCTCCCCTTGAGCCTTTCAAAGTTTTCGGGCTTCTTAATTAAAAAAATGAGTTCTTTGGCTTGATAAAACAACTCCTCTTTAAAATCGATCCCTCCCGACAAGGTTTTTCTAAAAACCTCTTTTTCGACAACGCTCATCTTCTCCACTTCTTTTCTTCTAGCGATCGCATCATCTATACGCACTTTTCTGTTTTGTTTAGATTCATGAAGTATCAAATTTGTATGTATCGCATTCGCTACGATATTATTGATATACCCGACACCTATCCCCGCTAATCGTAAGAAATCATAAAACTCATCTTCTTGCGACTGCTCCAATGCATCTCTAAACGGAGATTTTTGGGGAAGATGCGCTAACATGATCGCTTTTGCTTCCGCAAGCCGTTCATCAAGTATCATGCCATCTCACCCTTGTAAGCCAAATATGCAGATACGGCAGCTCTTTGGTTGTCTTCAACGTGATACTCTCTTCGTAGATCCGTTAAATACCCCTCCGCCGAAACTGTGACGTTCTCGCCTTGAAACCCTAGCCAGCGATCGTGAAAGATCTTATACCTTGCAGATGCTTTGAGTAGCGCCGCATCGGAAGGAGAAAGGATCGTCTTGAAATCCTTAGCCATAGAAACCTCGACGGTATCCTTTTTCTTTTTAATGCCAAATCTCGCTTTTGGGTCAATATGATTTACAAATGAATACTCATACCCGTCTATCTCATCGGCCGCACTCAAGAACGTCGTAATAAAACCATGAAGCAGATTCCTCGTAAAAGATATAAAAATTTGCTCATCGACTTTATTGTTGCTGTTATTATTGCTCTTTGAAGTCTTAATGATAAGCGCCGCTTTTTGCTCATTCTCTTTTTTGCCGACAAGTCGTAATTCTATGTGCTTGGAAAAACCGTCTTTTTGTAGATATTGGAATCTCCATACATAATTAAAATCCCCGTTTTCATTAAATACCGACTCTCTGCCGTGATATATGTCCACCAAAGCTGAGAGGATTAGATTCCACTTCTCCTGCATGTCAAAACGGATATACACCGGCATCTCTTTGGATGCATCTGCAAATATGATCTTTAACCCACCCTTTTTCTCTTTATATGAGTATTTTTCATGCTCATTCTTTTCAAACGAAACATACACGTTGGCAATTCTTATAATATGTGATGGTTTAAGCAAAAGATCGCTTGGAGTGTCCTTTTGCAATGGGGAAATCTTGTTTATTGCTAAAAATAGAGTCGCAACGCTCTCGGGAGATATCTCAAGGTGCACTTCGGGTTTGTTTTCGTTTTTTCTATTTTTAATGAGCAAAATCATTTTATTGCCGGAATGGTCTACGAAAAGCTCCACTTGCTTATATGAAAGCGAATTCGTAAAAAGTTTTTTAGGGGTAAATGTGTAAATCAGTTCATCGATCAAGTAGCGTATTACATCCATCTCTCTTTGCAAAAGGATCACTGAACGGATCATAAGCAGCCCCTCTTTGTTGCGCCCTACTTCATACACGTATTTGTTTCTGTTTTGAACTCTTAATCTAAAGTTTTGCTTCGAACCGGCATCGAAAATGTTTTTAATCCAGTCGATGAGGATAATCGCGTTATTTTTTCTGAGCCTGACAACCAGTATCTCTTTACCGTGATCTGTTATTGTCATAATTAGTTTTGACTTTAGATCCGACTTATCTCTCTGGATCGATATTTTATATCCATTCACCGTATCTATATCATAGGTAGCGTTTCCGTGCGTCTCCTCAAAAAATATGGAGATGTTTGCGATAAGCGCCGCACATAGATCGCGTGTGTTCTCGTTTGTGAGATACAGCTTTATCATCTCAGGCGGCTGTAGAGGACGTTTGCGGTCTTTGCTGAAATAGACTACCTCCGCATGGGGGATAATCGTAAAATTAACAACTTCCCTCTCGCGGGAGTATTCCAATGTAAATTTAACCTCTGAATTTTTCGTTGTATCGTTAATCTCTATCATGCCATCTCCTTTGCAATTTGCTTGATTTTATCGTCTGCCGTTTTTGAAATTTCGCCTAAGCTTGTTGTAGGCATCATTATGTGAAACATTGCATCCTCTACGTGGGGTGCCGATACTAGGTAAATTTCACTCCCGTGTTTGAGGATGTATTTTCTAGCATCTAGCTGTGACAATATGCTTGCCCCCGCAATATCTTCGTCTTTGGTTGCTACCGTGACCCTTGTGTTCCTCATATCCGATGAGGTACCCGTTGAAGAGGCTTTTTTTCTTGTTCCGAGCATTTCACTGATCACTTTAAGCGATGCCGGATCATTCCCCTTAAAGATCGCCTTGGTATTCATGTTATCCATAAGGATACGCGCTCCGACATCTCCTAGTGTGTCCTCTATATCCGCGATCGATTGCGTATATAAGAAAAGGGAAAAACCAAGACCTCCCCCTTTATTTGCAAGTTCTCTTACTATATCCGTCAAAACAGAACCCGCCTCATCGATATTGACATAAAGTCTTCTTTTAAGTGCAGCTCCGGATGCACCGACATATCCAGCTAGGGAGTTGATCATGTAAAAAAGAATTTTTCCGAGCGCTTCGGATGCAGTTTTGTAGATCATCGGAAACGGTTGCACAATTATAATTGCCCCTCTATCCTCTGATGTGAGATAATCGGCGAGGCGATTGATCTTGGAATCATTGAGCACCGTCCCGACATCGCCCGTTATGAGATCCGACATAACCGTAGAGTACGTCGTTGTAACTTTTGAGAAAAACCCGGAATCGCGTGATGAGATTTTATTGAGCTCATTTTTTGCTTCGGCTCCGAGTTTTCTTAGATATGCGTATTCATCATTTTCTTTAACGGTCGCATAAGCCTCTTCCACTTTTTGATACAAGGCCGACAGAGCTGCTATGGTTTCAAACTGTGCAAGGTCTCGCAAGGTGATAAATGTTCTAAGAGGTGTTACAGTAAATATATCCTCGTTTGCATAGCGCAATTTAGTCCGCGCCCATGCTTCGTTGATAAGTTTTATTTCTGCGTTGTCTTTACCGTTTTTTAGACTTGAAACTATATCGAGCTCGATCCCGTGCTCCTCCTCTTTAAACAGATCGCCCCATATGTACTTATTGATTCTGTTTGTCGGTCTTGTATACGCTTTTGCATACTCTATTTTTTCCATTATGAGAACATCGTAAGGGTTTTGGTGATGCTCAAATTTTTCTAAGAACTCAAGCCCTAATGTGGCACTCGTTACGATCGCTTTGGCAATATTTGCATAGAACTCATCTTTCGTTTTAATGATGTCTGCTACCATAGAACCGATCTGTTCGTTCTTGTATCTATAGATCGGATTAAACCATTCACTCATATCTTTAAAATAAGGTGAGACATAAAGAAGGTCGGATGTCCTTTTGTATTTAATTGCAAGTTCGATCAGATATCCGATCATCTCTTGCTTTGTGGATCCTTTCGGCTCCTCCACAAGAACATTATCGTCGTGCGCTATTTGCTGTTCGATGTCAGCAACCATCATACGCGACTTACCCTGTCTTGTAGTCCCTAGAGTAAGTTTGTGCGAATTTAGACCGCTCCACGACTGAATAATCGGAATGATTTGTGCATTTTTTGCCTGCGTTAAAGAGTATCCCACTCCACAGAATATCCCTTCCTCGATGTTCATATTCGCACTCACGGTATTGTCTACTTTGCCGTTTGGCTTAAACTTTATCTTTGGGTCATAAAGCGATTCTTTAGATTTTTTCATAGACCCCTCTTTTCATAATGTCCAAAAGGTCTTCATAGAAAATTTTTCTTTTTCCATCGCTTATCTTGATCTCGTCTTCAACCTCTTGTTTTGTAAATGGAAGCGTAAATCTTTTGCTGAGTTTAAGACCGTAGAGCATTTCGGTTGCAACCTCGACCTCTAATATTACTGCGTGGTATATCTTGTTTCCGTTACCCTCTTGCGCAAAATATTTATCGATTATTGTGTTGCACTCAAGCCACTCTACAACTTCCCTTGGGTCTTTGTTATAAAGCCCAAACAGATCATCTAGGACTTTTTTTACAAGCGAGTCTAAATTTTTCTTGACGATATAGAGCTTGGTTTTATCTTTGTTCTGAATACTAGAGATAAAGAGTTGTTGGTTTGGCTTGCCTTGTGCATTGTTTAATACCGCTTCACTAAGGAGATACTGCTCAGAAAACAAAGTATCCTGTATGCGTTTAAGATCTTTTTTGGAGAGACGTTTCATTTCGCCTTTTGCGCTTTCGCTTTCGTCGGATGTTTGTTCAGCATGCGTGGCAATGATTTCTGTTTTTTCTATTTCCACTTTCTGAGTTGCTTTCTGAGTTTCTTCTTTTGCAGGTTGTGCATGTTCTGTTTTTGTTTCGACGGTTTTATTATTGTGCACTTCTTTTGCGGGGACAATTACAGCCTCTTGAACAATTTGTTCTTCTACCACTACGGGTTCTTCTTTTACGATAGGTGTAGCTTTTGCTTTGCTTTGCTGCTCCTCGACTTCCTCTTGCTCATCTTTCTTTTTTCTTTTACGTCTAGGGATTCCGACTTTTATTTCGCTATCGGAACCTTTCGCGTTTTCTTCAACCGTTTCACTTGGCAACACCTCTTTTGTCTCAACCTCTTCCGCGCTATCGGAATCATCTTCATCATAAATTTCAGACTGAGCCTCTTCATGCTTTAATTTAACACTATCAAGGTCTTCTTTTTTAATAAGGTTTTCAAGACGAGGTATCCCATCCAAGGTTGATATTAAAATCCTTTCACGATCAATCGCCTCAACATATTTATCTTGTAGATTTTCTATCTCTTTATTGAGAAGGATATTCGCTTCTCTCATCTCATCTATCTTTTTTTCAAGATCCATAAGATGTTCGACGGCTTTTAGCTTTTCTTCTCGTAGAAGTATCTGCTCTACCTGTTCAGGGTCTAGCCTCTTAATGGTTTTTTCTTTCTCTTCGATGTAGAACAAAGGCTTCTTTTCTTTTATTGATAAAAAGATCTCTTCATCGATGCTTAAAAAATTTAGAACCCGAATTGATCCATCAGGCATGATAAGAGGCTTGTGTTTTTTTGAGATGAAATCCAAGGCATCAAGAGGAAACAATATCTTTCCCTCCTCATCAATTCTTTTAATATAATTGATCACTCCGCCTTGGCGCAAATCGATCATCCCGGATATCTCTTTTATCATCTCATCAGGGATAAGCATTTCATTTTGTGCGAACCCTCTTTCAAGATATTCTTTATCAATTCTTTCAGCAATCAACTTGTCAGTATTTGCATTTTCGTCTTCATCCATATCCATAAAAGCATTGCTTAACTGTTTGTTTTGATTTTCGGTTATCTTTATGCCGCTCTCTGTTTCTTCTTTAGTTTCAGCTTCTATATTGGTCTGATTATTATCAGTAAAAGCTGTATTTGCTATGCTCTCATTTTTTAATGTTTTATAGAAAAAAACCAAAGCTACAGTAATTGATACTACGATCAAAGTTAGCGAAAAAAGATCATTTAATAGGAACTCAACAAAGCTCATATAGCGCTCCGTCTTCTATATCAAAACCTCGTCTTTTTACTTTTTGTTCGATTATCTTGTAGGCATTTTTCAACATCTCTTCTGCCTTGTGCATGGTTAAGCCTACGCTAGAAATATACTCTTCAAAACTCATCGATTCGCCATCTGCTTTTTTTAATTTTTGCGATTTGACCTCTACTAAATTCATGAGTTGTGACGGGAGTTCAACTTTTGCTTGCGATACTGCCATCGTGATGCCGTTTTTATATTTTCTCTCAATAGAATCAGATTCTTTTTTGACCATTTCAGGAGACATTTCATACGCATCAATGAACTCTTTGTATGCTGGATGAGTGCCATACTCATCTTCGAATCTTTTTCTAAAATGCCGGAAAAAGAAAACCATCAGTGCTTTCATTTTTTCTTCTTCACCAATTAAAATATTTTTCAAAAAATACCTTGAGCAATCCTCTTTGAATGCATCAATTTTGTTTTTTTCATATCTACTTTCTGGCTCGAAAGTAATAAAAAAATCCTTGTCGATCATACCTATATCTCCACCGTTTTTGATTAAATTACCATAATATTACCATAATATTTGAGCATATTGCGTATTTTTCTAAACGATTATTAAATCAATTTACCTAATTGAATACTTGATTTAAATAAAATTCACTACCATTTAAATAGACAATTAACTCATTTAATAAAACTTACAAGCGTGACTTAGCATTTAATAAACAATAAAAAAACAAGTATTAATGCCTATTAAAAGCAGTTTTATAGAAAAAAGTAATTTAAATAAAAAATAAGCGCATTTATAAAAAACCTAAAATAGTCAATATTTATTTAATATATAAACTTATTCAGTTTTATTTTTCTAATGATATGCAGGATACTTAAAAATTATTTCATTGGTATTCAATGATGGGATAAAAATATTTTATGAATTTTGCACTTCGCCACAAAAAGCCCTAAAAACGGGGATCCGAAGCGCTTGTGTAAAGTCAGCTGATTACACGCTTTTAAATAAGACCAGAAAATCGCTAATATTTAGCCGCCTTCTCTATGAGAATACGCTTTGTTATTTGTGCATCTTTTAAATCCAATAAATATGTGATGATCTGGTGTATTGGAGTCTTTAAGATGCAAGGTTACTTGTGGATGAATCTTGTCAGTGGTTGATTTGCTTTGCGGGAGTGTTATTTAGGTGTATGGTGCATGTGGGAGTTACCCTACATGCTTGTAAGTTGATTGAGCAGATTTGTTTCATCATCACTCAGCTGCTCTTTGCTTTTCTTCATATAAAGCTGTCCGATCATAGAGATTTTTTTCTCATCAAGTTCGGCTTTCTTAGCTTCACATGAAGCAAGTCTATCCGTATATTTTTTCATGGACTTTTCCATCTTCTCTTTTACTTTTTCTTTAACCTTTTGCACTTCAACTTTCTCTTCCTCGATGGCTGCATCTCTAATCTCTTGAATAGAGAGTTCAATCATCTCTAAATCATCATTTAGAGACTTGGCATCCTTAATTACTTTTTCGATTTGCTTGTGATTTATTACCATAATATTACCTTTGTGATATAATAATGGAAGTATAACACAAAACAAAAAGACGGAATAAATAGATGAAAAAAATAGCTGCTCTCTTTATAGCACCGATGGTTGCTCTCTATAGCAACACAACTATCAACTTACCTATTCCAAACAGCGAATGTAAAATACCAAACGAGATCATGACTGCATTGGCAATGACGGAGAGATCACCAAAGAAAAAGATAGGCTATACATACCTCATCAGAATCAACGGAAAAACAAACTCAAAACAAGCAAAAGAAAAACTATCAAGAGAAATCAAAGAGAAAAAAATCGCCCTCTTAGAGAGAGATAAATTTGGTGATGTCTACGATTGTCAAAACGAAAAAAACTGTAATGAAGCAACACGAACACTCATTAAAAACGGAATCAAAAACATAGACCTTGGTGCATACCAAACAAACTATAGATACCACCCCTCCAAAATAGAACACTACTTCAAGTTTGAAACATCATATATGCTCGCATGCAAATACCAACACGAACTTGTAAACCAATACGGATGGTCATGGCAAACAGTAGCGAAGTACCACTCCAAAACCAAAGAACACAACGAAAGATACCAAAAGCTTCTAATAGCAAATTACAAAAAAGTCATAGGATGGAATAAAAAATAATGATGGCAAAAACCCATATGGCATTTGCTAACGCATTGGCACTTGCCCCACTTGCTTTAATGCACCAAACAAATATCTACTCTCTCCAAAACCATTACGAACTTCCTATCATAATCGCAGGAGTAACACTCGGTTCACTCCTGCCCGATATAGACGAAAAAGGTTCAACCGTATCAAGACTCTCAATAGTCACATGGCTCTTTTCATGGTACTTAAAATATATGCAAGTGCAACATAGAGGAGTAACGCACCAAATCATCTTCTTTCTTTTATTTGTCGCAATTGCAACAACCGCTTTTTTCACAACATCCAAAGAAATTTTCATTTTCTTAACTGCACTCTCATATGGAATACTAGGACACCACTTAGGAGATATGATGTCGGGAGCCGGAATACACAAAGGCGGAATCTATAATTACTTCTGGCCTTTTTACACAAATAACAAAACCACAAAGTTCCTCCCAAAATTTATGCGATGCACCATCAATGGACTAAAAGAAAAACTTTATTTTGTTTTCTTTATGGCACTCAACACATATCTGCTTATTGAACTATCGCCACTCAATGAATACAAATTTAAAATCATAGAAATCATAGGAAACCAATTTGTCTAACTTTTTTAAAAACAGATTTAAAAGCAAACTAGAACGTAAAGAGAAGTTTAAAGAAAAATTCAAACCTCTCGATGATGAGGTTAAAAAAAAGAGAACCTTCCAAAGAAAAAAACTTTCAATGGATGAGGTGAATGAACTCTTTGACGAAGAGCAAAGCGAAAAACTGATCGCAAGCCTAAATGAAGAACAAAAAGAAGCTGCTCTCTCACCAAACACTCACAATCTTGTAATCGCTTCGGCAGGAACTGGCAAAACCTCAACAATAGTTGCACGGGTTGTCAACCTCCTTAAAAATAATACACATCCTAATGAGATCATGCTCATTACCTTCACCTCAAAAGCCGCCGAAGAGATGAAAGAGAGAATTCAAAAATATATCCCTGCAACAATTGCCAAAGAGATACTCATCGGAACATTTCACGCAACTGCAATCATATTGCTTAAACAAAACAATATAGAGTTTAACCTCCAAACCGAAAAAACCCTCATTGCAATTTTTGCATCGATCTATCATAAAACAATAGAGCACGGGTTGGATACGCCCTATAAAGAAAAAACATTGTTCGAGCTCTATTCCGTATTCCAAGCAAAAAGAAAAGGGAAAGATTTTAGAACATGGTTTATGGAGACGTACCCAAAAAGAGAAAATCAATTTCAAAACCTAGAAGCCTACCAAAAAGTCTTTGACGCATATGCCCAAGCAATAGCTGATCAGAAAATAGTTGGCTTTAATGAGTTGCTTGAATATGCAAGCATTCATGCCAATAAATTCAAAGAGAAGTTTAAAGAGATCATCATCGATGAATACCAAGACACATCCTATCTGCAAACACACTACATACAATCTCTTGATTTTAAACAGCTCTTTTGCGTAGGGGATTATGATCAGAGTATCTACGCATTTAACGGAGCGGATATAGAGATCATCGGGAGCTTCAAAGATATCTATCCCGATGCATCCGTTATCAACCTAGCAAAAAATTATAGAAGCGCAAAACCGATCCTTGACCTTGCTCAAAAATCTATAGAGATCAATCCGCGGCTCTACCCAAAGAAATTGGAGATTACAAAAACAACGGAAGATCTGCCTGTAGAATTTCTCTCATTCGAATCTAGCCCCGACCAATATCTTGAAGTAGCCAAAATGATATCGGAATCAAAAACACACTTTGACGAGATAGCGGTACTCTATCGCAACAACGCATCGGCAAACGGGATAGAGATGGCACTTAGAACATTCAACATTGATGTGGTACGCGACGATAAGGGATCATTTTTAGAGATTGATGAGGTGCGATACATGGTGAACCTGTTAAAGCTCACCAACACAAAAGATAAACTGCCTCTCATAGAGATACTCAACTCGTTTTCTCTAAATAAGTTCTCAAGCATGATCGTGAACGAACTCACTTCACTCTCCAGAGACTCCATTAAAGATGCTCTTTTATATCCAAAGGGAAATTACAAATTCTCTGCCGTAAGTGCCGCGGATTTTAATCTCAAACACCCTCTTTGTAAAAAATTGCAAAATCCAAAAATCGGCAACCTCTTTTACCATATCTACAGAATGCTTGCTTCACATAAGAGACTCAACCTTGATACTTTTCTTGAAGATTTTTTTTCATCGGAACTTCTTGAAATTTCAATGAAGAAATTTGCCGAAGATAAGAGCTCAAAAAAAGGCGAATTCGATAGAGAGATATATGAGAAGCTTATGGAGAGATATCGCAAATGGAAAACAAGCCTGCTCAAAACGATAACCGCCTTTGATAATTTAGAAGTATTCTTAAAAGCGATGGGGCAAAACAAATCCAAAGATGAAGAGGAATCTGGAGTGAGGCTTTTGTCGGTTCATGCCTCTAAAGGTCTTGAATTTGAAGAGGTGTATCTTATTGATATGACGGATAAAAAATTTCCGAATAGAAAACTTATGGATAACGGCGGCGGGGGTATTGAAGAGGAGAGAAGATTGTTTTATGTTGCCGTAACGCGCGCAAAAGAGAAACTAATCATAACTTGGTCCCGACTTGACGGCAAAGGAAATCCCGTATCCCCGTCACAATTCATTGAAGAAATATCCCAAAAAGAAGAAATTTTTTCAAACGAGGAAACAAAACCAAAAAAAGGAGCAAAAGGTGATAAGAAAAAGAAAAAATAAGTCCTACTACCAAATAATCGGAACATATGTTTGTGGCGACTTTGATGTTATAGTCGAATTTTTGCCGCAAGAAGACAACGGACGTAGCATTGCATCGGTAGAACTATTCCAAAAGCTTCATTTATCAATCAACAAGGAGGAAAACCTTTACTTTATCAATAATAAAATCCCTATGCGCTTGGTTCCCCATAAAATACATTACAGAAGCCATGAGCATAAAAAAGAGTTCTCTTATGGTGAGTTTTCAAAATCGATTAGAGAATTTTTTGGAAAAAACAGAGAGTTCACTACCCTCTTCATGACAAAATTTAATATCAAGGAGATTTAAAATTGACCGTAAACGACTTTATGGGTGCTGTTGAAATAAATAGCTTGTATATCTTTATGGTCGGATTTCCGTTTTTGGTTTATTCGATCATAAAGCGAAACAAAGAGATGGCGATTGTTACACTCGCTCTTAATCTTTGTTTATATGTCGGGATAACTCTTGGCAAAAACATGACCTAGCGAGGAGGAAAAATGATTGATTTGCAAATAGTAGACAAAGAAAGCGGTCATTCCGTATTGTTTAAGAACATTCAGGATGAGACGGATATCGCAAAATGCATACATAATGTAGAAATTTTCATATCGGGTCTCTTGGTTAAAAAAAGGGCCGCTAAAGCAGCATCTTTGTCTCTTGTGGATTCAAATGAGAATGTGCCGCTTGCATGCTTAGTATATATCAAAGAAGAGGATGAGGTTCCGTGGATAGAAACGAAAAACAAAAACAACTCCTAGATGCATCTGCTCAGGCATTTAATAGTGTTGTAGTGATTGAAAAGTTACGCAATCGCATTCTTGCTACAAGAGATATGACTGGAGTTTCCAAAAAACCGCGGCATATCTTTAACGATGAGGTGATACAAAAAATCTACGATGCACTTTATGATCATCTAACGTCTGGATATTTTTGGGAAGCATTTATCTTTATGCTTTGTGATGATATGGATCGGTTCAGCTTTGCAACAACCTCATCGGTTGGCTATGTATCTGAGATCGATCGCTCAAACGTGCTCAAAAGACTAAAGCCAATCAAAAGCACATGCTATGAAGCGATATCTCTTAGGGATCATACATTGCATATGGTAGAGACCTTTTTAACATCTTCAAGCGCTATAGCCACCTCAGCGCAATTTACGACCTTATGCGCCTCGATACTGCACGATTTTGGAAAGTCGCGGGATCTAGTGTTTGATATAGACCCATCCCTGGTAGAAGAGAAATACGATCACGCAGAGTTTGGGTATCAGTACGTAATCTACCTTAAGCGCAAAATAGCAAAACAGTTTGAAGAGAAAATCAAAAACGATCAGTATTTTGAATACCAACTCTCTTTAATAGACATAATAGCAGATGGGGTTAAATACCACCACCATAACACAAGACAATTCGGAGACACGCCATACCGCGTCGGATTTATAGACCAAAAAACACGAGAAAGCGAATGGTACGCTTATCTCGATTCAAAATCATAACAAAAGGACTTACTATGCAAACACAAAGAGAAAAAGAGATCGAGCTGCTTGTAGATTATTTTATATCATTCTGCCCGGGTAACAGCGATGTGATGGATAAATACATCAATGAAGACCATGACATCAATGAAAAAATTGATCGTCTTATGCAGGATAAGATCCTCGTCGGCGAAGCGGAAAAAATATTCGCAAAAACCCCGCAAAGAAAAGCGATCGAAGAGAGATTTAAAAAGATGCTTAAAAGAGAAGGCGGCGCAGATAGAGGCATAGAGGTAAAAATTCTAGCCGAACACAAAGAAAAAGCCTGCACTCTTGAGCATGATGAAGAGATTCAAAAACATATTGAGACTATCAGTTGTTTTTTTGGTTTCACCATTAAAGCAGAAGAGATTAAAGACATACATGCTTTAACGAACATGGTAAGGGAAAACTCCCATGTGATCCGAGCCGTAGAAGAGATCAGCAGGGATAAAGAAAAATTCCGCACGTCTCTTGAAGAGTATTGCAAAACTCCGCAGTTTCAAGAGTTTGTTACAAAATTTGAGGCTTTATATCCTGAACACAAAAAATTGTAATTTACCAAAAGAAATTTTTGTTTTATGTGCTAAAATGAACCTAAATTAACTTATAGGAGAAAAAATGGGTGCTTTTGAGTTAATCAATGCAAGTTTTACTAAAAAACCGGATTACGGACATATTCAAAAAAATATTAAAAACATTGCCTCTTTGCAAGCTGCTAAAAAAGAGATTGAAAAAGAGATTGAAAAAGAGATCAAAAAAGCAGAAAAAACCAAAAATGCCTAGCAAAAAAGCGATGACTCACGGCGAGGTTTATGTTGCGAGGAAGACCAATATAAACTTTAAACAAAATTTGGGGTCTATTACTAGAAGCCTTGAAAAACTTCCAAAGAAAATGAGCAAAGAGGAGGCTTCGCGCTATTACTCAATAAAGTTCACTACTTATTGGTTGAAGCAATACAGGTTAAAGGAAAAAACCTCTTGAGTGTTTTTAAACAAATGTCGAAAGAAAAAAGATTTGCCCTTGTAGAGACAATGATGGATAAAGTAGAGAGCGGACAAATTCCCCTGGAGGTGTTTAGCGCCTACCAAGATCATATAGACAGGATGTCTCTTGTCTGCAATATGTCACCGGACGAGATAGTTGCCTCTGAAACATCAAAACAAGAATTTAAGTTGCTTTTCCCGGATGGTTGCGAAGAGGACCGTTTGGGGATTATAGCATGCGTATCATATGCACAAATGCATTAAAGGAGAAAAATATATGGCAGAGTTGCTTTTTGACGCGAATAAGCAAATAGTGTCCAAAACAGACTTGCAGGGGAATATCACTTATTGCAATAAACTTTTTATTGAACTAAGCGGTTACAGCGAAAGAGAACTGATAGGCAAACCACATAGTATCGTTCGGCATCACGATATGCCAAAGATTGTCTTCTCCCTTATGTGGGAAACACTTAAAAACGGGAATGAGATAAACGCCTATGTAAAAAACCGCACAAAGAATGGTGATCACTACTGGGTTTTTGCCAATGTCACCCCATCTTTTGATGCGCGTGGGAACATCGTCGGATACCACTCGGTACGCAGAGTTCCCAATAAAGAGAAAAAAGAAAAAATCGAAGCAATCTATAAAAAGCTTCTCTCCGCGGAACGCTTTGGGGGAGTAGAAAGATCCGGCAATGAACTAAGAGAGATGATGGGAGGGATGAGTTATGAAAAATTTATTCAACTCTTCTAATATGCTTAAAAGCATAAGCGTATTCGCTTACATGGCTTTGTTTTTCATTACCGCGGGAGCTATCTATTTTTTTATCTCTAAGGGGTTTGATGCTGTTGCTTTGGTTTTTGCGGTTTGTGGTATATTAAGTGTTCTTTTTCTGCGCCTATCGGTTACTAGAATGACAAACCACCTAAAGCGCTACGATGAGGTTTTAGGGCTCTTTGCAAAAGGGAATCTTGAGGAGCGGGTGCTTTTTAACCAAGACGAAGGAGTGGTGGGTAATATAGGCAACTCTATCAACTTGCTGTTTGATCAAGTTGAAGCTTTTTTACGAGAAACAAAAACGGTAATCCAAAAAGCTTCGGAAGACAACTATGATAGAGAATTTTTTACTCTTGGGTTTAATGAGTATTTTGTCGCAATTGGAAACCAGATCAATGCTTCTATCCGTACTATGCAAAATGGGTACAAGATGGGGCTCCGCAATCAGTTGAACTCCAGGATTGCGGAAGTCAACGGAAACAATGCTCAGTTGCTCGATATGCAAAAAAGTTCCAATGCCAATAGCGAGATACTAAAAGAAGCGATCGATGAGGTTATAGAGGTTTCTATGATGAGCCAAGAGAGAGCGACGGAAGCAAAAAATCTCAAAACGAATAAAATACCTCAGCTTATCGAAAAAATCGATCACAGTGTTGAAACTTCAAAGCAGTTAAAAGATCAGCTTTCCGATATCAGACACGTTGTTGACCTCATCACGGATATCGCTGACCAAACCAATCTGCTTGCTCTAAATGCGGCAATAGAAGCGGCGCGTGCCGGTCTTCACGGAAGAGGTTTTGCCGTAGTAGCGGATGAAGTAAGAAAACTTGCCGAAAAGACGCAAAAGGCTACCGGTGAAATATCTATGGTTGTGCAGACCCTACAGCAAAACGGCGACGACATGGGGGAATCTATGCATAGGATCAAAGAGGAGATGTCAGTAGTAGATCAATTTTTAGGAGACTTTGATGCATCTATGCAGCAGTTAAGTAAAAATACATTAACGATCAAGCAAGAGCTGCTTCAGATTCAAAATAGGATTTTTATGGATCTCGTTAAAATCGATCATATTGCATTTAAAGCAAATGCATACGAATCGATCCTTTCTGGCAAACGACTTGCACATTTTGGGACACACAAAGAGTGTCGATTGGGCAAATGGTACCAAGATGAAGGAAAAAAACTTTTTGGCGACACCTTGAGTTTTAAAAAAATCGATCATCCCCATTCAATAGTGCATGACAAAGTTATATCTTCCGTTCGCTGCCTTGATGGTGATGAGATGTGTATTGTAAATATGGAAAATATTGTTCAAGACTTTAAAGATATGGAAAAAGCGAGCACGGAGTTGTTCGCAATTATCGATGAAGTAATTGAAGAAAAAGAACGATTGGTTAAAAAGGGGAAATAAATGCAAAAAATAGCGATTATGACAATGGCACTATTAGTAGTGCTGGCCGGCAGTACAGTATATTTTACTGGTGCCGAGGGGATCCAAGAAATTGGCAGAAAAATTGTAGTGTTCTCTGCAAAAATCATCTAAAGAGACTAAAATGAAAGCATTATCCATAAAACAACCTTGGGCTTGGGCGGTCATGAACCTTCCCAAAGAATACCGTAAAGATATTGAGAATCGCACATGGAATACAAAACACAGAGGGGAGTTTCTCGTCCATGCGTCCAAAGGGTTCGACGATACAGGATATGAACGTATGCGATGGTACCTAAAAGAACTAGGCTATAAAGGCCACATTCCCACAAAAAAAGAGTTTGTGTTCGGTGCACTGCTTGGAACGGTCGAACTCTCAGATGTTACTCAAAAAGCAACTAGCAGATGGTGGGAAGGGATCTATGGGTTTAAACTGAAAAACGCAAAGCCTTTTTTATATCCTATTACATACAAGGGAGCATTGAATTTTTTTAATGTTGATGATGCGATTATTAAAGAGCAGATGGATCTTGTAAATTCTATTGCGTTTGAATACACCCCAAAGGGTCACAAATACATAAAGGTAACACGAACGCAAATGGTTGGCGTTTTGCACGGGTTGGGTATTTGTGATAACTGCTGCAAAGCGATGGATCATGGATATTTAATACCGGTACTAAATAGCTACTATTGCAAAGATTGTTTCGAGCAATGGAAAAACAACACAATGTTTTATGAAGAAGACATAGACTACGAAAATCTTAAAACGAAACATTTTTTGAAAGCTTTTGAAAAAGAAAGCTTAGGAGCTTAAATGCAGGTACTTACCCCAGAACATATAGAAACACTCAAATTGTTGGCGCAACGAGAAAGTAGTATCGTAAATCTGGCGTATGCACACAATAAAGAGTTTGGCGATATATTTTTGAGCAATTCTATAACCGATTTTAAAGAGGAATACTTAAAGCGACAATACGGCGATGTCATTCCCTCTATGAGCACGGAGTATAGATTTTTTATTCTGCAACTGCTTGATGGCTTGGCTTAAACATATAATTCAAGTCTCGCTTTTTTTTGAAAGCATGAGCGATAGTGAAAGAGACTCTTTTTCTTCCGATGAAATAAACGCCTTTAAAATCGACGAAGCTTTGATACAGGAAGTGTTTTTCATCTTGGGAAGCGAGACCAGAGAGGATTTTGTTTCTTATAGGCGCAATCTTATAGCTGAAAGCATGAAGCCTGCCCCGCAAATTGTTGAAGTGGAGTAAAAAATGAATAGAAGTGAAAAAGCGAAACCCGCTATAGAGTTTGAGATCATGGAAGTTAACGAAGCGAGAAGAGCCAGAGGTGCAGAGTGGATTCGTGTGCGCGTTTATGTCGACGGAGTCTATGACGATCTCCTGTGGATGAACAAGACGGACATGGAGAAAAATAAAAAAGAGTTTGGAAGCTTTAGAAACTCCTTGGACGATTTCAAAAAGTAAAAAGGAGTTTAACGTGAAAATGAGTATTGAAGATAAAGACGGGAAAAACTCTGACATTGCGTTTAGCGGCACTACCGATGAGCTATTTGATGGATGGCTATCTCTTACTAGAGAATTATGCAAAGTTTTGTCGAGCAATGCGAAGCAAGAGTTAAGCCTCGAAACGTTCTTGTCTACGGCTCTTGAAGCAGTCAAAAAGTACGATAAGTAAAAAACAGCAAAAGAATCAGATAGAGGATGTGGTATGGATATCGTAGAAGCTATTAAAAAGATACAGCTTGCATTTATTGGCAGAAGACTGAACCTGCAAGACGAGAAGAGATTGCAATCTGACATCTCTACGGCTTTTGATCTGCATAATATTCCATATACAAGAGAGGAACCTCTTGGTAATGGCGTTGTCGATTTTATGGTCGGCGGCTTGGCGATTGAGGTAAAAATCCGCGGTCGCGCAAGCGCAATGAGCATCTATCGACAACTAGAGAGGTACTCGCAAAGCGATCGTGTTGAAGCTATACTTCTTATTACTTCTCACACGATAAGCATCCCCGAGACAATAAACAATAAGCCTGCATACTTACTTAGACTTGGAAGGACACAAATATGAGTAAAAAAAAGGCAAAGGTGCAAAGAGTTTACGGAAGAGCACTTTTAATGATGGGCGAATGGGTGCTTGAAGATATCGAGCCACACGTTTCAATCCGTCTAAAAAAGATTTTTCCAAAAATCCCCCAATATGCGATCCCTCCCTATCGGTTTAAAAACACACCCGAAAATTGTTCAGAACTTGAATGGTTTATGGACAGATACCCCTTGGAAATAAGCAAAAAAGACCTTCAAGCACTCAATAAAGGATCGGAACAATTCAGTAACACCCTTTATGAGCTAGACGGGATACTCTTGCCGGATTTTCAACCTTCCAAAAGAGAAAACATTTTCATTTATGCAGATAAACAGCCTAGACATTATCAGTGGCAAATGGCAGAGATAGTGTCTAAGAAAATGGTTTCGCTATGCGGTGACGTCATGGGGCTTGGAAAAACGATTACGGGGATCGCTACTATTGCCGCGAACGTCGAAAAAGGACGGGCGGCAGTTGTTATACCGACCCACCTTGTCAACCAGTGGGCAAAAATGATCTCGAAATTTACTAATCTTTCAGTGCATGTTATTAAAAAGGGCACGCCTTATGATCTGCCAAGTGCTGATGTTTATATTTACAAATATGGTCTTTTGCGAGGTTGGGTTGATATTTTTGCACAAAACTTTTTCTATACTGTCATACTAGATGAAGTACAAGAGCTTCGCACGGGAACAGTGTCCATGAAAGGGCAAGGGGCGAAAATCTTGTGTGCTCACACAAAAGTACGTCTTGGAATGTCGGGAACACCGGTTTATGGATATGGTGGGGAGATATGGAATATCTACAACATCCTACAAGAGGGCATCCTTGGAGAGGAGCATGAGTTCCAAAGAGAATGGTGTTCTTCTCTAGGGAATGGAAAATTTAAAGTGGATGATCCCGAAGCCCTTGGAAGATACCTTCGTGAACAACATCTTCTCGTGCGAAGAACAAAACAGGACGTCGGCATCCAAATCGGCAAAGTAACGCGCATCGTAGAAACTGTTACACATGATGAGGGCTCAGTAAGGACATTTGAGGACATCGCTAAACAGCTTGCAATAACCGCATCAACGGGGAATTTTATTGAGCGGGGGCGAGCTTCAATGGAACTTGACATGATGGCGCGACAAATAACCGGTATCGCTAAGGCACGATCCGTCGCGGAAATGGCAAAAATGTTTTTAGAGTCGGGCGAATCGGTGTTGTTGTCGGGATGGCATAGAGAGGTTTATAATATTTGGCTCAGAGAGCTTGGGGAATACAATCCTGTTCTTTATACGGGAAGTGAAACATCTACACAAAAAGAAAAAACTAAAGAAGCTTTTTTGAAGGGCGAAACAAATCTTATGATTATTTCCAATCGCTCGGGAGCGGGTTTGGATGGGCTTCAGCACCGTTGCTCAACTTTGATAGTCGGGGAATTAGATTGGAGTCCAAAGGTGCATGAGCAGTTAGAACAACGGCTTGATAGAGACGGGCAAAAAAACCCCGTTATGATTCTCTACCCCGTGTCAGATGGCGGGAGCGATCCCGTACTGATGGATTTATGCGGCTTGAAAAACTCGCAAGCAGATGGGATAATGGAACCCGATGGAAAGAAAGATATAGGCTACGGCTCCGACGAATCGCGGATTAAAAAGCTTGTAGAATATTATTTAAGTAAATAAGAAAGATACACTTCGTGTAGATGTTCAAATACAATTAAAAGTTTAAGAGCTTTTAAAAGATTGAATTTGTTTCAATACAATAATTGTTGATGTTGCTAACAATAATTTTAACTATTAAACTCTTAAAAAAATATAAAAAGTTTTATTGTAAATTTAACTATTATTTTTCTTTTTAATTTTTAAACCCCCTTTATTTAAAGGAGCGACTTCATATTTGCCAAAATTTTCACTTGTCATGCTTTTAATATCAATAAGCTCCTCATTGTAAATAGCCGCCCTACTCTCAACAAAATCTTTACTTGAAGCGATATCAACCATTAAAATTCCTATTTTGCATGAAGTTTTAACCATGATGCCTTCGACACTAATACGAAGGTATATATCTCTTTCGTCAGCTATACTCAGTGACACCCAAAGGCTAGTATTGTGGGCTATTTGCCCTTTTATAACACGACTCATTATCGAATGATATATTCTTATGAAATCTACTTCACGATCCATTTTTATTTTTTTGATTTTCTTTTCAAAGAAATCTGTTTGTAGAAATTCAAAGTTTTTAACAGTTTCAAGTCTTTTTTTTGGTCTTAAGAGAAAACTTTCCCCAAGAACATATTTTGTATATATTTTATTATTTTCTTTGTTAAACATGCCGGCATGCGTATAATGTCGATCGCGCAACTTATCTATAGTAATAATTGTTACTTCAAAATCAACGCCTTTTGTCGGGCTTGACACTACATCCAATAACATTCCAAATTGCTCGTTTTGGTAAATAAACACTAGAGCGACTCTACCCTTGTTGGCAAAATCAGCAAGATTATATCCCTCAAAACCTGCAGTTATAATATCATCGTATTGCCAGCGTGACTGAAACATATAAGAGCGATATCTTTTTTCGTTATTTTTATTTCTCTTTTGAAACAAGTGTGCAGTTAAAATAATATGGACTGCCCCATGATTCGTGTAGCATATAAAATCTCTATCAATAAGTGTTTTTTTCATGATCTTTCCTTTGTTTGTAGCGATATTTTACAAAGTAAATCAAAAAAAAGAAATCACTTTTTCTTTACGATAAGATCGAGATACTTGCTCGGTGTCACGCGCATCATCTCTTGTGCCAGCCAACGTATCTGAAAATACGCCGCACCGCTCTCACGCAACGTCAGATAGTTTTTTAATGAGCGCAGGTTAAACGTCACCACCATATCGACTTTGACGTTATCGGTGATGATATGCTTAAAAGCATCCCCGACGTTTTTCTTTTTTTTGCCCGCCTGCAAAGCTTCAAAGAGAGCTTCTGAGTTCCCCTCGTGCCGCTTTAGAAGCTCCAAAGAACTTTTGGCAACCGCGATAGACTCAAAATCTTCCAAGCGAGACGCCTGATAATGAAGCTTATCATACATCGCTCCCGCTTCGAGTTTATTATACTCCTCATCTTGGGTCACGAACATATCAAAACCCAAAATCTTGTCGATAAAAAACGCTTTTCCATACTCTTTTGAGTGCTGCGACGCAACGAAAGCGTTGATGATAGAACTCATCGTATAGCGCGTACTTCGCACCGAAATCGCTTGGATTCTATGGCGTGCATGCTCTTGTAAAACACCTCTGCTTGTCCCGCGAACGAGATAGCTAAGGTTGGCATGTTCTAAAATACTATGATGGAAATAGGTCCATGCCAGATCATCCAAGAGGTTTGATTCCTCTATTTCATTGATCGCTTGGCATGTAGCAAGATCGGGAAGCATACTCTG
>Ga0265294_10001661_pt1 | contig 29912 bp, 23 predicted proteins | sample MunlanPumphouse3_FD_192504 | JGI IMG/M metagenome (GOLD analysis project Ga0265294, IMG submission 192504) | Groundwater microbial communities from a municipal landfill in Southern Ontario, Canada - Pumphouse #3 | ecosystem: Environmental > Aquatic > Deep subsurface > Groundwater | place...
AGTACTGTGATACTTGAAATACCGGCTGCTAACATTGATATACAAAATAGAATACCCATTTGTTGTATTGGGATAAATCGGCTAAATATGAGTCCTGCAAAACCTAGGGTAACAGAGATCATATTAATCATAATCGCTCTACCAGTAGTGTTCATAATTGTTAGAAAAAATGTCATTTCTCCATTTGTTCTTTCAATTCTCTGGTAGGCTGAAATGTAGTGAATGGCATAGTCAACACCAATACCAATAGCTAGGGCTGCCAATAATGATGTGACAATGTCGAGAGGAATCGATAGTAAGGACATTGAAGAGAATATTCCCATTAGAGCAAAGGCTACTGGAATTAATCCAACAAATCCAATTTTAATGCTTTTGAACAATAATGAGAGGAGAATAAATACTATGAGAAGAGAGGCTACAAGGGAATAAATTTGACTTTTAGTGACTAACTTTGTCAGAGCTAAGCTAATAGCTTCCCCGCCTCCTATTGCTATTTCATAATCATTAAATTTCGTCCAATATTGATCTACAAAATCAATTAGTTCAGTTACACTTTTAACACTGGTGTCCTTTAACATAATAGTAACATTAGTTTTATCAGGTTCAAGACTATCATTAATGAGCATATCTAAATTACCTGAATAGAGAATTAAATATTGACTTATAAGGTTAGTAAGGTCTTGATCACTTTCTAGTCCATATTTTAATGGATCTATTGGAATTTCCCTAAAGGTTTCAAGATCGAAAGAAGTGACATTTTTTTCATTTTCAACTACTTCTTCTTCAATATAAGGTTCTTCAACTCCAAATGAATCACTGAAGAAATCAAAGGTAACTTCTTGTTGTGCATTCTTTTGATAAGGAATGGTTTGTTTGTTCATCATGTAATTCATTCTTTTTATATAGGGTACAATCGTTTGAATTTTACCTACTTGAGGAAATTGTTCAATTTCTTGTTCAAAGTTATCCAGTGCATGAAGAAAAGATGGATTTAATATTCTTTTTCCATCTTTGCTGGAAATCATTACGTTAATAATACCACTTCCACCCATTTTTTCATTATAGACCTTAGTATCTTGAACTATCTTGCTATTCTTTTTAAAAAAGTTAAGCATATTTGTTCCACTTTTAATATTTGGAATTAGAGCTATAGTCAAGATTGCCAACACTATAGAGGTAATAATAAAGGATTTTTTATGTCCTATAACAAGGTGTGATATTTTTGTAGAAAAGTTTCTTGTTGAACCATTTTTTTCTTTTTTCTTCCACGATGCTATTACTTCTTTTTTAATTCCATTTTGATAAGTTAATCTTAAAAGTGCGGGCAGGAGAAATAGAGAAGCGCCTTGTGAGATGATTACACCAAATGCACTTAATAAACCAAACATTCGAAATGGAGCTAGAGGTGAGGTGAGTTGTGCAATAAACCCAGCTGCAGTGGTAATACCTGCAAGAATAATAGGTTTTTTATTTTTCTTAATAACTGAAGAAATGATAGAAGAAATTTGATTAAATGAAACATCGTCATCTGTTTCTAATAACTCTTCATAGAAATGACTCATTACATGGATTGCATAGGCACTGGCGACTATCAATAGGAGAACCGGGACTAGCATTGTCGCCATTGTGAAGGTAATATCAAAAATAATCATTATTCCAACCACAAGGGAAGCACTGAAGAAAAGTGTAATTAGGGGCAAGATAACACCAGCAAGTTTTTTAAACGAGAAGATAAGTACGAGAATAATGAGAAAACCAACAATTGGAGCTAGTATAATCATATCACTTACTAACGACTCATTAATTTGTTGTTTTACGACGGGAAGTCCAATAAGTATAAAGGTTTCACCGTTATTCTTGCTTTCAATACTCAACGTCTTAATAGAGTCCATTAGATTTTTTTGTAAGGTGGAATCAAGTTTTTTATCCATCGTTACAACAATGGAGGCCATGGTTTGATCTTCTGAAATAAGAGAGTTTTCATATATTTCACTCCAGCTTTCAATTCTTTCTTTCATTTCACTAAGATCTTTTTCACTAGTACCACTATAAAGAGGTACGACTTTCATTCCAAAAGCATCTCCATCTATATGATCTAGGTTCGTGATACTCATTACTGAATGTACCCCATCAAGAGCTTGGATTTCTTGGGTGAGATCATGGATTAAAATTAAACTACTTGGGTTAATGATAGAGCCCTTTGTATTATGAACTCCCAGTACCAAGGCATCAAGAGAACCAAACTCTTGTTCTATTTTGTCGTTTATTTGTACTACTTCAGACTGGCTTGGAATAAAGGCTTCAGTGGAGCTATCAATTGTAAGTTTTGAAATCATAGAGACTGATAAGATTGCCAAAATTAGAGCAATGATTGTAATTGTTAAGTCTCTTAATAGTTGTATTTTTTTCGCTTTCATAATCTTAAGCATAGAGGTGGAAATACTATTTCGCTATCAAGCAAAGTGATGAAATATATCACCTTTGTGGGTGATTTTCTTAAACTTCGCTCTATGAGATCAGATGGGAGAGGTGAAATAATTTACTGTTAAGGAGCTTTTTATTTTTCCCTTCATTTAAACTAAGGAGTATTGAAATTGATATACTGAAAATTACGTTGAGTTCATATTGAAAATGATTGTTAATATGATTCATTTAGTGTTATGACATATACATGGAGTACATATGGGAGAAACAATTCGCTTCGGAGTTTCTATGGATAGTGACCTTGTAGAACTATTGGATCGACTTACGCAACAGGGAAATCATGATAACCGATCGGAAACAATCCGAGGATTAATCAGAAAAGAAATTATTGAAAAAGGAAGTGAGGATACCGATCGAGAAGTTATTGGTATCTTAACTATTCTTTATCATCATAAAACCCGCTTACCAAGGGTATCGATTAGCCCTTTCCCATCTTTGAGCATAACAGCAAATTTGCAGTTTCATGTGGAAGGAGAAATTTGTGTCAAAGTCCTTATAGTTAAGGGAAAAGGTAATGAGATTCGAGCTTGGTCTCAGAAGCTGTTAACCAGTTCTCATATCATAGGCAAGCTTACTTTTGTTGCCACAGATGAACTCTATAGGGAGCTAATAAAAAACTAATCTACGGTATAAATTGGGTGTTGACCTAGTACATGTAAAGCATTATTCTAATTTGAGTAACACTAAATTATAAAAACGTGTTATCATAATACTTAGTTTTTTGCCTGATTGAGTATAATCATATCATAATAGGCAAACACAAGATTGGAGAGTTGTATGTTTGATGTAGGTGATTTTAAACGTTTTCTTAGTAATTCAATGAAAGTTTTAGTTATAAGTTTTTTGCTCTTGAGCAGTATGGTGGGGCTCTTTGCTATGCCTCAGCATGAGATTATGGAAACACAAGAATTTGTTACCGTAACAGATATGCGAGGGAGGAATGTTAGGATTCCGAGCACTGTTAACAGTGTTATTGCTCTAGGAGCGGGTTCCCTGAGACTAGTAAGCTATCTAAATGCTACAGATATGGTTATTGCAGTTGAAGATGCCGGACACGGTAGGGAAAAGTCTTCTTACGATTTCTTTTCTTTAGCGACCTATAGAATTGCTTTTTCTGGCCTTCGTGAGTTGCCCAGCATTGGGAGTGCAGAGAATCATGAGGGAATTATAGCCTCTAATCCTGATCTTATTATCTCTTCAAACGTAGATGTCAATCAACTTGATCAGCTACAGAATACCTTGGGTATTCCTGTATTTGCAGTTGATGTTGATGTCGAATTGTATGAAACAGATCTTTTCTATAAACAGCTAAAAGTGTTGGGAAGTATTTTTGGTAAAGAAGATAGAGCCGAAGAATTGGTTGATGGTATTCAAACAGTTTTGGCGGATATCGAAAAAAGAGCTTTAGAAGTAAAAATTCCTAAACGTGTTTATGTCGGAGGCATGATGTTTTATGGACCGGCGGATTTACTTCGTACAACAGGAGATTATCTTCCCTTTGATCTTACAGGATCAGAGAATGTGATGCCTACTAATCCTACAGGAAATTTGCAACCTTACATGACATCACTTGAGGATTTGATAGATGCTTCACCTGATTATATATTTATTGATGCTGCAAATGTCAAACTTTCTAAATCTGGATTTGAAGATAATCGAAAGGTGCTTGAAGAACAAATACCTGCATTCAAAAACTATGATGTTTATACCACATTTGTCTATAAATACTATGGGACAAATTGGGAGAACCAGCTAATAAATGTCTATTTTGTTGGAAAAGTCCTATATCCGGACCTATATTCTGATATAAATATACAGCAGAAAGCTACGGAAATCTGGGATTTGTTTTTTAACATTCCGCTTGATTTTGACACTGTTTGTGACCAGCAGAAAACAGGCCCAGAACAAGTGAGTTGGTTTAATTAAATGGCAGATGATACTGTAGTTTCACCTAAGCCTACTTTTACTCTTTATAAGGGTTATATAAAGAAAAAGATTATTTTTCTTGTTGTTATAGGAGTAATGCTTTTTGTCCTTTTTATTATGGCAATCTGCACAGGGACTATTAAGATACCCTTTAGTGAAGTGGTATCTAGTATTTTTAGATTTGACCGGACAGGTCAAGGAAGGATTGTCTGGGATGTGAGGATGCCTAGAGTGGTAGCAGCTCTTCTAGTAGGAGCTGGATTGTCTCTTTCCGGTACAGTTATGCAGTCTGTACTTCAAAATTCTCTCGCATCTCCTTATACGCTGGGATTGTCTAGTGCGGCAGCATTTGGCGCTTCTTTTGCCATAGTATTTTTTGGTGTCGGCACTAGTACCACCTCCACTATTATAATCAATGATTTCTTTACCGTTACCATGTCTGCATTTATTTTTTCTATTATTTCTACTTCGGCTATATTGTTACTTACGGTTTTCACAAAGATATCAGCAGAGAGCATGGTGCTTGCAGGAATAGCTATTGGATCGATTTTTTCGGCAGGTCTTACACTTATGCAATATCTTGCTGATTCAGTTCAACTGGCCAGTATCGTTTCTTGGAGTTTTGGGGATCTTGGTCGTGCGAATTGGAAAGTTCTTTTTATTATTGCATTGGTGCTTGTTCCCTTGTTTTTGTTATGTTGTTTTTATCGATGGGATTTTAATGCAATGGATACCGGTGAAGATTCGGCCCGGGGGCTTGGAGTAAGAACCGGGGTAGTCCGGATTATAGGAATGGTTTCCGCATCGATTTTGTCGGCAGTGATAGTTTCATTTTTTGGAACGATAGCATTCATAGGACTTCTTGGACCACATATAGCGAGAAGGCTTCTTGGAGGTGATCATCGTTTTCTTTTGGTCGCATCGCCACTGATAGGAGCTTTAATTCTATTGGCAGCCGATACAATTGCGAGAACAATCTTGTCTCCGATGATTCTTCCTGTAGGTATTCTTACTTCCCTGTTAGGTGGTCCGTTGTTTATCTATCTTCTTATTGCAGGACGTAATAAATGATTCTACGAATAAATGGTCTAAAGTTTTGCTATAAAAGTGTTCCAGTGCTCGAGAATATTTCCTTTGATGTTGTTGAGGGGGAAGTGCTTACTATCCTAGGGCGAAACGGAGCAGGAAAGACCACCCTTTTGAAATGTCTCAATCATATTCTCTCTCCTCAGGTAGGTACCGTGCAGATTGATGGTATCGATACTAAGAATATGAGCCCTGTAGAAATTGCAAGAAAGATGGGGTGGGTGCCGCAATTGGGTGATAAGTCCAAGATGAAGGTATATGACTTTATTTTGCTTGGTCGAAAACCCTACTTCCGGTGGAACCCCACTAAAGATGATTACAGGAAAGTGGAAGAATCTATAAGAGTATTGGGAATTGAGGATATTTCACTTCGTTATGTTGATGAGCTGAGCGGAGGGGAATTCCAGCTGGTTCAAATAGTACGTGCTTTAGCCCAGGATCCTCGAGTGATTCTCTTAGATGAGCCAACAAGTAGCCTCGATATCCGCAATCAGCATCGGCTTATGGCAAAGATGAATCAAATTATTCACGGTTGTCCTAGGGCTGCAGTTATGACGATGCATGATATCAATCTTGCCCTACGGTATTCAGATAAATTTCTTCTTCTTAAAGAAGGTTGTATTTGTGCTTTTGGGGATAGAAATATCGTAACTCCGGAAAAAATACAGGAAGTATATGATATGCAAGTTAGGGTAGTGGAAGCCGGAGGATACCCTTTGGTAATTCCAATTTAAAGAGGGAAGAAGATGCTGAAAAACAAGAATGACCAGAATGATTTTATAATAACTGTTTTAAGGGTATTAAAGGTTCAGTTAGAGATGTATCCACTTTTATCTTTGATGGATATCTACAAGAGTTTCTTTCAGGATGCGTTCGGCCCGGGGCACCTATTAATTGATCCAGAGAGGGCACGAACTAGTTTTAAAGAAGAATTGAGGAATATGAAAAGCTATGGCCACAGAGTTTGGGAACCCTGCGGTATGAGTTACAATTTTTGCCGAGTTCCCATGGATTTGGTTCTTGATGGAAGTATAGACGAAGAAAATTACTTTTCAGCCTTTATTGCCGGATCTTTAAATTTCAGTGTTCCAGATATAAAAGTATGGAAGAAAACCTGGCAAAGTCTTCTAAAGGTTTTTAGTTTAAAAAGTGAGTTTATTCAAGGGTTTAGCGAAGATTCTGAGTATATTTTAAAAACTTTGGATAAGGGAATTTTTGAGATGAACCATAGCAAGCGGTATCGGGAGATATATGAACCACACTACAGAATATTCACATTAAAGCAGAAAAGTTACCTCTATAATTTATATTCTCATAATAAATTATAATTAGGGAGAAACCCAATGTTTATAATAATTGGTATTTGAGGTTACTGTTTTAGAAAAAACCTTTATCAAATAGCTTGTTGAATTTCGTTATATATTTGCCTATGAAACTTCTTACTAAATATAAATAGAAAGAAGATTATAGTGCAAAGGTAAAATTATATTTAATAGGAAATAAAAGAATTTTCATCCTTTAACAATTCGCAAAATAATCTAACGAATTTTCTTCGTCAAAAATTAAATTATTTAAGATTTAAAATTAGGAAATAAAAAAAGTAGAGCTTTTTACTGCGTTGCAGGTTGAAATTCTCGCTTGTTTCTAATTTAAGGATAGTCTATGAATAATTTGAATTCTGTTTTGATTGAAGGAAACCTTGTAAGAGACCCTGATTCCAAAGTTTTTGATAAGGAAAAAACCGTAACTACAATGGCGATTGCTACTAATCGTTACTATACAGACAAAGAAGGTGAGTACATTCAAGAGGTTTCGTATTTTACAATTACTGCATGGGGGAATCTTGCAAAAACCTGTGTAGAATATCTTCATAAGGGAAGAGGAATAAGGGTCGTAGGGCGTTTGCGTCAAGAAAGATGGAAAGATAATAATAATGATATGAAAGAGAGAATTGGAATTGTAGCAGAACATATCGAATTTATGCCTGAAAAAAAAGAAAATATTGAAGAAAAAACTTCAACTGAAGAAGTTACTACTGATGAATATGAAAAATCATTAAAAAAAATATTAAAAAAGGAGGCTTTGAAAGGAAAGTAAAAAGATTGTTTGGCCTGAGGCTCCTTGTAAGGGAGCCTTATTTTTTACCCTGATGAATTTAAAACTTGCAAAAAAATGTTTTTTTTATTTTAAGAAAAAAAATTGTTGAAATATAGAAAATAGCTTGCAATAATAATTACAAGGGGAATATTAATGGTAAATGAAAACAAAGTGGTTGTCGTAGGTGGTGGAATCTCAGGTTTGATTTCGGCTACTTTACTCGCAAAAAAAGGAATAAAGGTAACTTTGATTGAAAAAAATGAGGTTTGCGGAGGACTTGTAAATTCATTTACTGAAGAAGGGTTTGTTTTTGATGGAGGAATTAGAGCTATAGAAAATGCTGGAATGATAATTCCTATGATTAAGGAACTGGATTTAGATTTGATTCTTTTACCAAGTAAGGTATCCTTAGGAATTGAAAATGAGGTAATTCATACTGAAGCAGAAAATGGTATTAATGAATATGAAACACTTCTAAAACATATGTATCCTGAGAGTATTGATGATGTAGAAAAAGTAATAAAAGTAATTAAAGATTTTAATGTTTACATGGAAGTACTTTTTGGTGAGGATAGTCCTTTTTATAAAGATAAGAAAAAAGATAAGAAATACTTTTGTACAACTTTCATCATTTGGTTTTTTAAATTTTTGAAAACTGGTAAAGCAATTACTAAAATGAAAAACTCTGTTGAAGATTTTCTTCATAAACTTATTTCTAATGATTCATTGTTTGATATTATTTCACAACACTTTTTCAAAAAAACTCCTGCATTCTTTGCTATGAGTTATTTTTCTTTATATTCAGATTATTATTATCCCAAAGGAGGAGTAGGAAAACTTGCCCAGAAAATTGAGGAAAAGTTTGTTGAATTAGGTGGAACTCTAATTGTAAATACAGAAATTTGTAAAATGGATTTTAAGTTAAAAACTTTGTTTGATAAAGTGGAAAATAGTTATCCTTATGACAATTTAATTTGGTGTGCAGATTTAAAAAAACTTTATGAGATGGTAGATGTCGACCAAGTGCCTAAAAAAATAGTTCAAAAAGCAAGGAAGGAAAAAGAGAAAATTATTTCTAGCAAAGGAGCGGAATCAGTTTTTACTCTTTATTGTGGAATAAATGAAAAGCCTGACTTTTTTCAAAATATTTCAGATGGCCATTTTTTTTATACTCCTTCAAAGAAAGGTTTGGGGTCTTTGCATCGCGAAGATCTATCACAGTTACTAAATTCCTGGGAAAAAGGTAACAAAGAACAAGTGTTAACTTGGTTGAATGATTACTGCAAATTGAATACTTTTGAAATCTCATTACCAGTATTAAATGACCCCGATGCTGCTCCAAAAGGCCAAACAGGTTTAATAGTCAGTTTTTTGATGGAATATGAATTGGTAGAGAATATTAATAAAGATGGGTGGTATAAAGAGTTTAAAACCTATGTTGAGAATTTAGTAATTGGAATTCTTAATGATACCATTTATCCGGGAATAAAAGAGAAAATTATTTTCAAAAAGTCTTTAAGTCCTCTTTCGGTTAAGAAAAGAGTCGGAAGTTCTGAAGGTGCTATTGTGGGTTGGTCCTTTGAAAATTCTGTTCCAATAAGTGCTGGAGTTATTAATATGAAAAATGCCATTTTGACATCTTTACCAGATGTCTATAAAGCGGGCCAGTGGACTGTAAGTCCTGCAGGTTTACCTACTTGTATAATGACTGCTAAAATGTCATGTGATAGAGTATTAAAAGATTTAGGGAAGTAGTATTGTATCCTATGTGATAATGTTACTTTGCTTTTTATTCAATCTGTTATACATTATAAGAGTAAACAAGAAAATAACTTTTTAATGGAGGAAATTATGAGTGAAATTACATTAACAGAGAGCAATTTTGAAGAAGAAGTATTAAAATCAGATAAACCAGTATTGGTAGATTTTTGGGCATCTTGGTGTGGTCCATGTAGAATGGTAGGACCGGCAGTAGCAAAATTAGCTGAAAACTTTGAAGGAAAAATGAAGGTTGGAAAAATTAACGTTGATGAACAGAATAAATTGGCAAGCCAATATTCAGTTGTTAGCATCCCTACACTTATGATCTTTAAAGATGGTAAAGTAATAAGTCAAAGACTTGGAGCTGCTAGTTATGGTACTCTTGAGGCTTATGTAAATCAGAATATCTAAAAACAATAACTCATTATAAATAACAGCTTTAGGACAGGAATTTCTTGTCCGAGCTGTGTTTAATTTTAATAAACAAAAGCTTCAGAAGTGTTTTCCTTTCCAAAGGTTTCTCCTGAAGTTTTTGTTATATACCAATCTTTATTGGTATTTGAATCTATTTTGTTCTTCCATCTTGCAATTGAACGGGTAGAAGTAGTTTTTAATGAATTTACTCCACTTAATCCTGTTAGGTTTTCTTCGTCAGATTTCCAATTTCCTTGATTTACAATTAAAGAAGCTCTAGCTTCATTTTCTTTATTCCCAAATTTATTATAAGCAACGCCAGAGTGGTTTGCATATATTACTGCATCTAAGCAAGTAGATAACTCAGACGGATTACTGTAAAGACTTTCACATCCATTTAATGAAGGTGGTGTTTCACTAGTTTCTGCACAAATATTCTTGGTATTATCAATTCCAGGTGGAAGTTCTTCAGTCCACCATATTACAATAAAATCCCCATTATTAACTTCCTTATTAGGTAGTATAACCCTAGTATCCCAATCTTCTTTACACCCTTGATAAAGAGTTAAACCGGCTAAATTTCCTCCTTTTAGTATTATTAATTCTGTTCTATCCGGTTGTGTTTTTGTCCCTTTTGTAGTGAATTCATTAATCAATGCAAGAGGTTTTCTTGCATTAAATCCATAAATTGGGCAGATTAAGCTGGTAGTATTTTTTCTTAAGTCCATAGCAATAAAATCTAAAGTTATTTTTTCCCAAGGTTCAAGCGTTTGCTTTAATGAAATGTAAGCAATATTTCCTTTATATGTTATAGATTCAATTTTGTCTTTTTCTTTGTTTATTATTAAGTTTATCTGTTCATCAAAAATAAGCATTAATAGTTTTTTACCTGAAGCTTTAGCTCCAATTAAAATAGGTGGATTACTATCTTTGCCTTCAAGGATGTTTACAGCAGGGATTCTTTCAAAAGAACAACTTAAACAAAATACCGAAAAAGTGCATAATATGACAATTAAAAGTAGAATTAGGAGTTTTTCTTTAATTTTCATAGGGTCTCCATATTATTAATCATTCTTCTTATTTTTTTTGACGGAAAATTTGTGAAATAAAAATTTATAAACGTATTGAATATTAACTTTTTGTGTTGTATTCTAGGCTTATGAGTATCATTAAACCCCACAAACTTGGCATCATAAGTGGTCCCGGATCTGAGTATTTGACCCGTAAAATTGTTAAACACCTAAGGCGTCTTTATGTTGAACGTTATAACAAGTTGGCTGATTCTTTAGCCAGTCGTCATGATATGACTAAAGAAGAGGTATTAAAGCAAGTACTTTTTATTGATGATCTTGGAAATAAAAAGATTCCATCTTCAAAAAGACCTACAACTTTTGATTGTCCGAACCTAGAAATATTTGTAAATTATACCCGTTTTTTAAATGGAGAAGTGAAAGCAGAAATCCAAAATCCAGTACGTGGATTGAGGATTTTTCTTATTTATGACATTAGTAACAGTTCTCCTATAATGGTTAAGGGAGTTGATGAACCAACTAGTTTCAGTATAAATGATCATATAATGTTCTTATTTACTACTGTAAATGCTCTTCAACTTGCAGGTGCAGATACTGTAACTTTAGTATTACCAACCTATCCCTATGCAAGACAGCATAAAAAAAGTGGAAGAGAAGCTTTAACAGCTGCAATGTTTGGACAAATGGTTGAAGGACTTGGAGTAGATAGAATTATTACTCTGGATTTACACAGTAGTGAGATAGAAAATTGTTTTAGAAAAACTCACCTTGAAAACCTTCATGCCAGTTATCAAATTTTGATAGAACTGAGAAAGCTTACCGATATAGCAGATCCAGATCTTGTAGTTGTCTCACCGGATACAGGAGCTGTAAATCGAAATAAATTTTATGCTGAAGCTCTTCATAGACCTCTGGCAATGTTATATAAAGAACGCGATTATTCAATAGTAACCAAAAGTGCGAAACAAACTAATATAAAGAGTATTAATCTTTTGGGTGATGTTAAAGGTAAAACTGTCCTTATTGCTGATGATATGGTGGCGTCGGGAGGAACTCTTCTAACGGCCATGAGAAAATTAAAAGAATTTGGGGCAAAAAGAATAATTACAATAATTAGTCTTCCTTTTTTCAATGGCAACGCTGTAGAAGAATTTGATCGAGCGTACCGTGAAGGGGTTTTCGATTATGTTATCGGCACTAATGCAGTATATCATGATGATATATTCCTATCAAAAGAATGGTTTGTTCAGGCTGATATCAGTGAATTATTTGCAAGAGTAATAAGTCGTCTTCATCATGGTAGGGCAATTAGCCCAATTCTGGATAACAGAAATATTGTTAAACGATTAATTGATTCCAGTCAGGAAAAGGGGCACGTGCTAAGTGCCAAAAGCCCGGAGAATAAATAATTATTTTTTACTCCGGGGTTCCAAGATAAAAAAATCAATAACACGGAGAAAACAATGAAATTATCGAATAGAATTTTATCTTATCAATATTCACCTATTAGAAAACTTAGTCCTGTTTCCGACAAAGTCGAAGAAAGTGGGGTTATAGTTTATCATTTAAATATTGGACAACCTGATATAAAAACACCTATTGAGGCTATTGAGGCTATTAGAGCCTATGATAAAGATATTATTTGTTATGGTGACAGCGCAGGACATTTAAAACTTAGAAAAAGCTTAGTTGACTACTATAAAAAATACGATGTTGAAGTTAAACCTGAGGAAATTGTTATAACGACTGGTGGAAGTGAAGCCTTGCTTTTTATTTTCCAAACCCTTTGTGATGAGGGAAGTGAGACAATTATTCCTGAGCCTTACTATACGAATGTAAGCACATTTGCAAAAATGGCCCAAACCGAATTGGTTCCTATCTCTAGTAGCCTTGAAAAGAATTTTTCTCTTCCTGGGTGGAAAGAATTAGAAAAGAAAATTACCGATAAAACCAGGGCAATATTGCTATGTAATCCAAATAACCCTACAGGTTATGTTTATTCCAAAGAAGAATTAAAAGGTATTTTAGAATTTTGTAAAGCTCATAAATTATTTATAATTGTAGATGAAGTTTATCGAGAATTTTGCTATGATTCTGAGAAGTTTATTAGTATTTTAAGTTTTAAGGGGTATGAAGATATTTGTGTTTGTGTGGATAGTTTTTCAAAACGCTTTAGCATGTGTGGAGCTAGAGTTGGAGCTCTTGTTTCAAAAAATCCGGAAATAATTAGCAATGTAATGAAATTAGCACAAGCAAGATTGTGTCCTCCAGATATAGAACAGATTGCTGCAAATGCAGCTTTACAAGCTCCTCGTAGTTATATGGAAAATGTAAAAAAAGAATATCAAAAAAGAAGAGATTTTATTTTGGAAGCTTTAAATAAAATTCCAGGGGTTAAGTGTAACTGTCCAAAAGGTGCTTTTTATTTAGTAGCTCAATTACCTGTTGAAGATGCGGAAGATTTTTCTTTGTTTCTTCTTCGAGATTTTAAATACAAAAATCAGACTGTAATGTTAGCTCCTGCAGCAGGCTTTTATGCCACTGAAGGTATGGGAAAAAATCAAGTTCGAATTGCCTATGTTCTTAATATTAATGATTTGAAAAATGCTATGGATTGTCTAGAAAGAGGTTTAAAAGCCTATAAAGAAAAATAATTTAGAACTCAATTTACCCTAATGAAATATTTTAAAATTTCATAACTTAATTTAGATAGCTCAATAATTGTTATTTCATCAATTCTCATGTTGTGAGAAAAAGTTTTTTATTTTATAATAGTTTTATTGGAGATTATAAGAATGGCAGGTTTCTTATCACAAAGTACAAAATCCAAAAACAAGAAGAAGTTTGATAAAACAAGCATGGATCTAGTTTTTGAAGTAAATAAATGGTTTAAGCACAATATTCCTTTTCTTAATAAATTTTCTGCTTTAAAACTTTTGGGATGGGCCAATATAAGAGTGTTGGTTAATATTCAAAGTGGTCAGAATCCTTCTGAGAAAGCTATGTTTTATCTGAATTTCGTCAATAATTTTGTACGAACAGATAAAGGGCCACAATCAAGTTCTTTAGCTTTTAGTGAAGCAGAAGCAAAAATGTTGGAAAGAGCTTTGGATAATCTTTATTCTTTGCTAAAAAAGCTTGGAAATCTTAATCCAAATGAAAATTTTTTATTTGACAATTTGGGTATGAAACCTGTTGGAAAGGATCAAATACAGGGAAGAGTACAAGAACTTGAAAAATCACTTTTTTATTTTGATGTTTTAATAAAAAAAACAATTGGTTGTAGTGTTGAAGTTTTAGTTGATGGAATAAAAAAAATAACTAACTTAGTTTACAATAATCAGTTTAAAAGCATTGATTGTTACAATCTTTCAACCTTGACAAATTTATCAAATAAAACTTGTTCTTTCTTTTCTGAAAAGCATTTGATACCTTTTGACAATTCTGATTTAAAATTTTTCCATCAAGAAGCATCCTACATTAAAAAGCCTTTTATTTGTATTAAAAAGGAATATTATTGCTTTACTCCTTTTTATCTATTAGATAATGCGTTTGAAATAGTTAAAATGATAGTTTCAAATTGCGGTGAGGATTATAAAAATAAATTTTTGTATCTTGAAAACTGGATGAATACTTCCTTAGGGGAGGAATCCACAAAAGATGATGATAATCCTGATAGCATTGAAGATTTTATTAGTGATGATGATTATATTTCTACCAACTCAGAAGAAGAAAAACATACTGACGAAGACGATGAAAATGATGATGACATAGAAAATGCAGCTTTCTATGATAAAATTTTTGATGATTATGACAAAGATAATGAACCTGAAGCAATTGAATACGATTCAGGGATTGAAAATGAAAATCTGATAAATAATGAATTATTTGATAATGCAGATGATGATTATGAAAAAGTTTATATTGAAAAACAAACAGAGCAGAAACTTAAAAATCTTGAAAAACCAAAAATTGAGGCAAAAAAACCTGAAATAAAAGTTGAAAGGAAAGAAGTTGTAAAGAAGTTTCAAGCATCTGATGAACAAGAAATGCATAAAGAGATAAATATTGCAATAAATAATTTTGAAAATGAGGCTGAAACCAACAAAGAAGATACTTTTAATTTATACTATTCCGACCTTGATGATGAGGAGGAAGAGGAAGAAGATTTTTCTTTTTATGATGAAATTGAAGATAATTATGACTTGGAAAAAGAAGACTCAATTGATTCTTCCGATGAATATGATGATGAAGATGAGAATGAAAGTATTTATGAGGAATTAGATTCATCAATCCAACCTGATTTATTTGAAGAAAAAGAAGACAACCTTGAATCCTATATTGAAGATGCAATAGAAGAAGAAGAAAACGAAGAAATAGTTGAAAAAGAACCAGTGAAAATTGAAGAGGCTATTAAAAAAGAACAGGAGTTTGTCAAGAAACAAGAACCTTTAAAGGACGATGGACTGATGGATCGTACTTTGGTAAACATCATAAATTTTATGCCACTAAAAGATGGAAGAGTTTTTGATTACCTTACTAAGCTAAATAGTGAGGAACAAAGAAGCTTAATTCAAATAATTGAAAAGGCACGTGTTTCTTGGATTGAAGATAAAAAGGATAAAGTCTTTTCGGACAAAAAAAATAATATTAGTTTTATCATTTGTGGTTCTACTTATGATATACTTGGAGAAAATGAAAGAATAAATAACGTTGCAGCTTTGATGTTAGTAACCCAAAAGAAAGATTGGGATGTAATTGAGCTTCAATACTCTGATGAAGGGAAGTTTGTAAAATCGATATTTACTCACGTTGATAATGAAGATTTTTCTGATAGAAGAAAAAAGGCAATTCAACTTCTGGCCTTGAAATTATCAAAACAAAAATAGGAAAAGAAATGGACGAAGGATTAAAAGATAGACTTGAAGTTGCCATAAAAGCTGCAAAAGAAGCAGGTCTTATGGTAATGGATGCTGATTTAAATAGCAAAAAGACCTTTAAAGAAAAAAAACTAAATGACTTTGTTACTGATTTTGATTTTAATTCGGAAAAATTAATTATTGATAAGATAAAAGAAAGTTTTCCTGAAGATGGTATTTTTGGAGAAGAAGGTGGAAATCATAAAGGAGAAAATGGACGTTGGATAATTGACCCTATTGATGGAACAGTTAATTTTTTTAGAGGGATTCCTAATTATACAATTAGTATTGCCTTTGAAAGAGAAAAATTTAAACCCTTGTTAGGTGTTGTTTATAACCCAAGACAAAATGAACTTTTTTATGCTTTGAAAGGTCTGGGAGCTTTTTGTAATGGAGAAAAAATTACTGTTTCCAAAGTAAGTAATCCTAACAAAGCTATTGTTGTTCTTGTCCCTCCCCATCGGAGAAGAGAAAAGGCGGATCGATATTTTAAAACCATGAGAAAGATTTTTAATGAAGTGTCCGATATTCGAAGTTTTGGTTCCGCTGCATTAGAATGTTGTTATATTGCTTCAGGAAGAGTTGATTGTTATTTTGAATTAGCTTTAGGCTATTATGACTTTGCAGCTGGTATGATCATTCTTGAAGAAAGTGGAGGAGAAATAAAAGACCTAAATGATAAAATGACTGACACCTATTGTGATGTTGTTGCGACAAATACCCTTTTAACTCCTTGGCTTTTGTCTCTTATCGGAGAATAATATGACTAAATATTCACTTGTACTTTTTGATTTTGATGGAACTCTAATGAATACTTCTTTAGGTATTTTTGATACTTTGAATTATGTTATGAAAATTTTAGATCGTGAAATTGATGAGAATTGTAATATTAACAAATTTATTGGTCCACCTCTTAGTGTGTGTTTTTCAGAAGTAATGGGACTAGAAGAAGATCTTGTAGAAAATGCTATGGACATTTATAGAAAGAGATATAAAGAAAAAGGCCAATACATAGCTGAATTCTATGAAGGAATTATTCCTCTACTTAGTTGGTTGAAAACTACTGAAATGAAAGTGGCAGTGGCCACCTTGAAAAATGCGGTTTTGGCAGAGAGCATGGCAAGTTATTTTGGTATAATGTCTTATATGGATGGAATCTTCGGAATGACCTCAAATAGTGAAAAGGAAAATAAAGCCCAAATTATTGAAAATGCTCTTGATTATTTTAAAATAAAACCTGAAAAGGCAGTTTTAATTGGTGATACCTTACTGGACTTTCAGGGAGCTAGAGAAGTTGGATTAGATTTCATTGGGGCTGGTTTTGGGTTTGGATTTAATAATGATGTTGATGCAAAACATTCAGATATTTTAATGGCTAAAGATTGTAGTCAAATTAGAAGTTTACTTGAGGATTAAAGGAGGGAGGCTATGGAAAATACAACAGCTTTGTATGAAGCGTATAAAAATGAACCAGGCATTAAAATGATTGATTTCGGGGATTGGTTTTTACCAGTCAACTTTGGAAAGGGAATAATTAAAGAACATGAATTAGTTCGTAGTAGTTGTGGGATGTTTGACGTTTCACATATGGGAGAATGTATTGTTTGTGGAAAAGAAGCTTTAAACTTTCTTGATTGGATTACAACAAATAAAATTCATTCTTTGAATCTTAATCACGCAATTTATACACTTATGTGCTATGAAAATGGAACAGTAGTGGATGACCTTATTGTATATAGAATAGAAGAAGAAAAATTCTTTGTAGTTATGAACGCTGCAAACAAAGACAAAGATTTAGCTTATCTAATAAAAAATAAATTTGACGATGTTGAAATCATAGACTTAAGTGATGATAAAATACAAATTGCTATACAGGGACCCGATGCAGAAAGCATTTTTTCTAAAGTTTACCCTAATGCCTTAAATTTAGGCTTTTTCGATATTGATAATAATGCTGTTATTGAAGGTAAAAAATGTCTAGTAGGAAGAACAGGTTATACTGGAGAAGATGGATTTGAGCTATATGCTGATAAAGAAGATGGAGTTTTTCTTTGGAACCTTTTTAAAGATCTCAAAGTCGAACCTTGTGGCCTTGGAGCTAGAGATTCATTGAGATTGGAAGCAAAACTTCCTCTTTATGGTCATGAGATAAATGATACAATTACCCCTTTAGAAGCCAATTTAGGTTATTTTGTTGACCTTGATAAAGAATTCTGTGGGTCGAAAGTTCTCACTGAACAAAATAAAAATGGAATTCCTAGATCATTAAGAGGTTTTGAAATGATTGATGGTGGGGTGGCTAGAAATGGTTATAAAATCTTTAATAAAGAAGAAGAAATTGGGTATGTAACAAGTGGAACAAAAAGCCCTACATTGAATAAATTTATTGGTCTTGGTATGATGAAACGTAAAACAGGCTTGAAATTTGATGATGAAATATTAATTGAAATTCATGGAAAGATGAAAAGAGCCAAATTAGTAAAGACTCCTTTTTATAAAAATACTAAACAGAGTAAAATAAGATAATGAAATTTTTTGATAGAGATTATTCAGTTCCAGAAGGATTTTTTCCTTTGGACAATGCATCAATAATTTATCCTCCAACTGAAGCAAAATACAATACTCAAGTTTTTCGTATGTCCATAGATTTAAATATTCCAATCGACAGAGTTGTTCTTCATGAAGCACTTATGGATTTACTTGAAAGGATGCCCTATTTTAAAGTTCGTTTAAGAGAAGGATTTTTTTGGTATTATTTAAGTCCAAATAAGAAAACTCCAACTATATTTGATGATGATGTTAGACCTTGTACTAGAATTAGCAAACAAAAAGAGCTTAAGAATTTTTTGTTTAGGGTTTGTGCAGGAGAAAATCGTATAGCCATTGATTTTTATCATTGCTTGACAGATGGTGGGGGAGGTCAGACTTTTCTTTTATCCTTATTTGTAAGATATCTTGAATTAAAGAAATATGAAATTAAAGAAGTTCCTGGAATTATTAGATGCAATGAGAAAATTCAGCCTTGGGAAACAAAAGATCAGTTTCAAAGTTACTTTGATCGTAACTTACCACCGCCTGACTTTGTAAAAAAAGCCTATCATTATAAAGGAATCCTTGCAGATCGAGCCTATTTTACATCTGGATCAATTGAAATTGAAGACATTAAAAGGATTTCTAGGCATTTTGGTTATACTATTACTGAGTTTTTAGCCGCTTTGTTGATAAAGGTTTTTCTAGAGACAGAGGGCAAAGAAAAAAAACCAGTTCAAATTTCAATTCCTATAAGCCTTAGAAAGTTGACTGGTAAAAATACCATGAGAAATTTCTCAATGTTTGTTATTGTGAGTATTAATCCGAGACTTGGTGAATATACTTTTAAGGAAATCCTTTCATTGGTTAGCCTTCAAATAAAGTTGCAAACTGAAAAACATGAAATCAAAAGATTTATTTCCAGAAATGTTTCTGGAGAAAGAAACTTTGTAGTTAAATCGGTTCCAAATTTTCTAAAAAAACCTTTTTTTAAAATAGTCAGTGATGTTCTAGGTGAGACTCAATATACAACCACTATTTCTAATATAGGTTTAGTGAATCTTCCAGATGAAGTTTCATCCTTGATTGAACGTTATGATTTCTTTCTTACACCTAATCAGAAGAATCCAGTTTCGATGGCTGTATCTGGGATTAATGGGAAATTATTTGTTAATTTTTCAAGCTATTTGAAAAGTGATACTTTAGTAGAAAAGAAGTTTTTTAAATATCTAGTAAATTGGGGTGTAAAAGTAAAAATACACTCCAATAGGAGGTAAGATATGCCTTATTGTGTAAAATGTGGAGTAAAACTTGAAGATGGGGTAGATAAATGCCCACTTTGTGGAACTAAGGTCCTTATTGATGAAAAAGTAATACCAGAAAAACCTTTTTTTCCAATTGAGAAAGATGAAAAGCTTGAATCAGGAATGGGTAAACAACGCAAAGCAATTTTTGAGGTTTCTCTTTTACTTAGTATTATTGCAGAAGCAGTTATAGCTTTGTCCATAGAACCAAATTTTGTTTGGTTCCCTTTGCTTTGTGTTTTTTATGCTGAAATAGCATTTATTGTGGCTTTTACCATGCCAAAACCAAATTATTTTAAAATTGCAAGTTGGGAAGTCATATTGCTAATGGGATTTCTTGTTGCTTTTGATTATTTAATGAATAATGTTATGAGTTGGTCTTATATTGCCTGTATAAGTCTTTGGCTTTATTGGACAGTAGCTGTTTTCCCCTTTGTACTAACCAAGAAAAAAAAGTTTATGTTTATTGAATTAATATTAAGTTTATTGGCGTTCTTGGTTTTATTAGATTACGATGACAGTCATTTGAGTTGGTCACTTGTAGTTGGATTTCCTGTAATATTGTGTTTAACTATTTTGTCTTTGGGTTTTATTGGACTTCTTAAATTACCAAGTACTCCAAAACCAAGGATGACTGACTATGTTTATATAGTTTTTATTATTGTTTGCTTTTCAATAGGATTTGGAGATTTTGCTTCTACGGGTTATTCAAAAATTACTTGGTCTAGAGCTTTCTGGTTTGTAGGAATTGGATTTCTAATTTATGAAATAGTTGTCCTTTTTGCAAAAAATATACGTCGTTTTTTTTACAGTGAAAATCGCCACGAATAAAAAAAAATCCTTAACTCTAAAAAAAAGGCTAAAAATTTATATATTTTTTCAGGATATAACTAATAATACAATTGTGTAATTTGAGTTTTACTAAAAATAACAAAACAGGATTTAGGGATACCTTAATAAAAACGTATAATAAATAAATTTTCTAAAATATTTGACATAAAATTATTAGCAAATTATAATTAGTATTAGGTTCGATAAAGAATCACATGTTTTTTAAGGAGAAAATTATGAAAAAAGTTACTGTTGTTCTTCTCGTATTGGCAATTGCCCTGACTTTCGCTTTTGCTGAAGGTCAAACAGAGGCTACTGGAGAAAAACCTTTCAAAGTTGGTGTCATCTATATTAGTGCCCCTGGCGATATGGGTTATTCCTATCAACATGCTCAAGGTACAAAAGCCATGAAAGAATATTTCGGTGACAAGGTTGAAGTTACTGAATTAGAAGGTGTACCAGAAAATGATGAGTGTACAACTGCAATGGAACAACTTATTGGAGAAGGTTGTCAGATGATTTTTGCTAATAGTTATAATTATCAAGAATACATGTACAAACTTGCTCCAAAATATCCTAATGTTAAGTTTGAACATTGTAGTGGTTATTTAAAAACTGACAACATGTCCAATTACTTTGGAAGAATGTATCAGATGAGATATCTTTCCGGTATGATTGCTGGAAAAATGAGTAGAACTGGAAAACTTGGTTATGTTGGTGCTTTTAACACTCCTGAAGTTGTTCGTGGAATCAATGCATTTACCTTGGGTGCAAGAAGTGTTAATCCTAATGCTACAGTTCAAGTAGTTTGGACAAATTCATGGTTTGATCCAGGACTAGAAAGAGATGCATCTGTTTCTCTTCTTGACAGTGGATGTGATTTAATTGCTCAGCATCAAGATACTACAGAACCTGCTAAAGCCGCTGTTGAAAGAGGTAAGTATGCAATTGGTTACAATGCAGACTTTGCAAAAATTATCAATAATGACAACGTTCTAGTTTCTCCTATGTGGAACTGGGGAAATTACATGATTCCTGCAGTACAAAGTGCAATTGATGGAACTTGGAAAAGTGAAGCTTATTGGGGAGGTCTTGATGACGATATGATCAAATTAAGTCCAATTTCTCCTTTAGTACCTGCTGATTTCCAGGCTGTTGTTGAAAAAAAACTTGAAGAAATTAAGTCTGATAGTTTTGACGTATTCTGGGGACAGATTAAAGACAATAAAGGTAACTTAATTCAGGGACCAAATGCTAAGATGAGCGATGCTGATATGCTTTCAATGCAATTCTTTGTTGAAGGTGTTATTGGAAAAGTAAAGTAATTCTGATTTCTATTATTATAGGGTGGACAATTTAAGTCCGCCCTTTTTTAAATTAATTAAATTTGATAGGAAAAATAATACATGAATGATATAAACTATAAGGCGCCTCCTGTAGTAAGGATGGAGCATATTTGTAAGCGATTTCCTGGAGTTATTGCAAACAGTGATGTTTGTTTAGAGCTTTTTAAAGGTGAAGTTTTAGCTTTGTTAGGTGAAAACGGTGCTGGTAAAAGCACCTTGATGAATATGCTTATAGGGCTTTACAAGCAAGACCAAGGGACAATATTTATTCATGGAAAAGAAGCTGTAATTAATTCACCTCAAGATTCTATGGCCTTAGGGGTGGGAATGATTCATCAAGAATTTATGCTTGTTGGTAATCTTACAGTTGCAGAGAACGTAATTCTTGGAATTAAAGACCTTGATTTTGTTCCAAAAATGGGAATTATAAAACGTAAAATACAAGACATCAGTGAAAAATATGGATTGGCAGTCAATCCTGATTCCTTAATTGAAGATTTGACTGTTGGTGAACAACAGAGAGTTGAGATTCTTAAACTTGTTTATAGAGGTGCAGAGATTTTAATTCTAGACGAACCGACAGCAGTATTAACTCCTGGGGAAGCAAGAAAACTAAATGAAATAATCCATAAAATGCTTGCAGAAGGGAAATCTGCTATCTTTATTAGCCATAAAATGGATGAGGTTTTGGAGTTTTCTGATAGAGTTCAAATACTTCGTCGAGGTGTTAGCCAAGGGGTTAAATTTACAAAAGATATTAAAAATACCGGAGAGCTTGCAATGCTCATGGTTGGTCGCCCGGTTCTTTTTGAATTTGAACGAAAACCTTATGACCCTAAAGATGTAAAAGTTAAATTAGAAAATATAGTTGTTAGTGGTGCTTTAGGGGCTAGAAACATACTTAATGGAGTAAGCCTTGAAATAAGAGAAGGTGAAATACTTGGAATTGCAGGAGTTGCTGGAAATGGTCAACAACCTCTAAGTGAAGTAATTACCGGGTTGTGTTGTTCTACCTCAGGGAAGTTATTCTTGGATGGAAAAGATTTTACCAATAAACAGCCTTTGGCAATAATCAAAGAAGGAGTTTCCCACATACCAGCTGATAGAGGAAAGATGGGAATTGTTGGAGATATGAGTGTTGAAGACAATCTTTCTATGAAAAAATATAGAACAGCTCAATTATCAAAAGGACCTTTGTTAAAAAGAGGACTTTTTAGAAGTTTTGCAAACAATTTAATTAAGTTATTTGAAATCAAGACTCCTACAAAGGATACAGAGGTAAAATTTTTAAGTGGTGGAAATATACAAAAAACAATTCTTGCAAGAGAAATTGATTCCTGTAAGGGCATATTGATTGCTGTCTATCCTTCAAGAGGCCTTGATGTTGGTGCAACGCAGTCTGTTAGAGAAAGTATTATTTCTCAAAGAGACAAAGGTTGTGCTGTTTTGTTAGTGAGTGAAGAACTTGATGAACTCCTAATGATTTCAGATAGGATTGCCGTAATGCATGAAGGAAAAATAATTGGTACCGTTAACACAAAAGGTGCTGATATTGAGGAAATTGGATTAATGATGACAGGAATCAGGAGGTAAAAATGGAATTTTCACTAGAAAAACGTGAAGTAAGATCAAAAAAGCTGGTGTTTATTTTACCTATAATCTCAATTGTTATTTCAATGTTATTAGGTGCAATTATTCTTTTGGCTTGTAAAGTTAATCCTATAATGACCTATTTCTATTTGGTTAAAGGGGCTCTAGGAAATAAAATAAATTTGCTTAATACAATTGGAAAGGCGATTCCTTTGCTTTTATGTGGAGTTGGAGTCGGTATTGCATTTAAACTTAAATTTTGGAATATTGGGGCTGAAGGCCAATACGTTTGGGGTGTTATTGGAATTACTTGGGTAATGCTTTCAGGCAAATGGGCTGAATTAACAGCCGCAGGTACTTATTCCAATGCAAGTTGGGTAATGTTATTTTGGGCATGGGTACCTGATTCTCTTCTTCTTCCGATAGGAATCTTAGTCGGTATGTTGATGGGAGCCTTGTGGGCTGGTATTCCAGCATGGTTAAAAGCACATTGGAAAGTTGATGAAACCTTATCTACATTAATGTTAAACTATGTTGTTATTAAACTTGCCGAATATTTATATATCTCTAAATGGAAAGCTCCATTAGGAAATATGGGAACTCCTGATATTCCAGAAGCTGGTTTTTTAACTAGTTTTGGATATGGTGGAAAACTTAATACTGGATTGTTTATGGCTTTAGCAGTGGTTGGAATAATGTATTTTATTCTTTATAAAACTCGTTGGGGTTTTGAATTAAATATGATTGGGAAAAACAGTAAGGCTGCAAGATGTCAAGGAGTCTCAATTAAAAGAAATATTGTTATTGCTCTATTAGTTTCAGGAGCTATTTGTGGACTAGCAGGTGCTATTGATACTGCTGGAATAACTCATAAATTAACAAAAGGTGTTGATTCTGGTTATGGTTTTACGGGAATTGTAATTGCATGGATGGCTGGATTGAACCCTATAATTTCTATTTTTTATGCCCTTCTTATGGCTATTCTTAGAACTGGAGCTTTTTCCCTTCAAATAAAGATGGGCTTAAACTCAGCTATGGGAGATGTACTTCAAGGCTTAATTCTAATACCACTTTTGGCAACTAATATTTTTGTTGATTACAGGTTGGTGATAAAACACTATAAGAAAAAGATAATTGATAAAGTTGCATGCAAGGAGGAAGAATAATGGATTTTTTTACTAATGTTGTTGTTGCTACCCTAGTTATGGGAACTTCTTTGACCTTTGCTACGATAGGAGAAATTTTTACTGAAAAGGCAGGTATTTTAAATCTAGGTATGGAAGGAATGATGCTTTTGGGAGCTCTTTCTGGATTTGCTACGGTATTTTATTCTGGATCTTTGCTTTTTGGAATACTTGTTGGAATGTTTGCTGGTGTTTTTCTTGCTTTGATTCATGCCTTTCTGTCAATTAATATGCGTGCAAGTCAAGTTGTTTCAGGTCTTGCAGTAACCATGTTTGGAACGGGTTTAGCAAACTTTCTTGGCTATAGACTGGGACCTGCTCCTAGTTTTAATCTTGTTGGAATGAATTTACCAGTCAAGTTTAATGCAATTATTGTTCCGTTTCTTTCGGATATTCCGGTTTTTGGTGGTCTTTTTAGAGTGTCCATTCTTACTTATTTTATGTATGCTTTAATTCCTTTTGCCTGGTATTTTATGTATAGAACTAAATATGGATTAGCTTTAAGAGCGGTTGGTGAAAACCCAAGAACTGCGGCTGCAATGGGAATTAATGTAAATAAAACACGTTATATCTATACTTTAATTGGTGGAGCTTTTGCTGGTTTGGGTGGGGCTTGTATTAGCTTGTATCATACTCCAAGTTGGAACGAAAATATGACCGGTGGAAAAGGTTGGATTGTAATTGCACTTGTTATTTTTTCTGGATGGAATCCTGCAAAGGCAATAATTGGGACTTTTGTTTTTGGCGGAATAATGCAACTTCAGTTCGCAATTCAGGCCTATAATGGTTCAAGTGCCTTCATGGCAGGTTTGAAATCGATTCCTGGACAATTTTTTGGAATGGCTCCTTACCTTATTACTTTTTTAGTTCTTGCAATAATGACAGTAATATCTTCTCTCCAGCATAAGCAGTTTTCTTCTCCGTCAGCGCTTTGTACTTCTTTTGCTATTGATGATAAGTAATCCTTTTATTGTGAAATCTTTAATGTTAAGGAAGAATTTCATAAAGATTAAAATTTTTAATTGAATAAAGATATTTCATATTATTTTTTTGTTTTCTAATTATTTGTAACTTAATTTTGAAACTTTTGTTATTAATTTGTGTGACGGGTAATTATTTGAAGATAGTTGCGGTTGTTTAGAATATTTGTTAGAATAATTAAGATTGTTTTGAGTATGAGGGTAAAAGGGAAATATTAATGAAATTGAAAAGGTTTGTTCTTGTTCTTGCTACTTTGATTTGTGTTTTTTCAGCTTTTGCAGTAACAGAATATGTTAAAGTTGAGTCACCACTTTTTTTAGGGGCTAACTCTTCAGGTGAAATTGAGAATTTAGAGTTCCAAGATTTTTCTACTCAACTGGGGGTTTTAAGCAAAATAAGAGTTTTAGGCGAAGATAACTTGCAAGAGGATGAAATGATTTTACTTGCAACCAGTAGCAATATTTATATGGTAACCCCAGGTGATAAATATTTTTTAACTTATTATAATGGAAACAGTACGGTTCAACTAACTTTAATAGTCAGTAGTAATAAAGAAATTGTTATTCCAAATATTGCAAATGTAGACGGTAAAGATAAGACTTTTGTTGATTTGAAAGCTGAAATTGAACAGCTTATAAACTCTTATTTTCCTTTTTCTTATCCAAGTCTTGTTTTAAAAAGTTGTGGAGTGTTTCAAGTAAAAATTTTAGGTGAAGTTTTAAATAATGATGATTATATGGCTTGGGGACTCACTCACTTAAGTGATTTAGCTTTTATAGCTACAAAATATGCAAATTCTAGAAAAGTAACGATAATTGATTTAGCAGGTAAAAAAAATACTTATGATCTTTTTAAAGGAACTACTTTAAAGGAAAAAGATAATAATCCTTTGATAAATCCAGGAGATCAAATTTATTTTGAAAAAGCCGAAAAAGAAATTCTGCTTTTTGGAAGCGTTCATAATGAAGGAACTTTTCAATTAACCTCTGGAGAAGATTTAAAGACACTAATTAATGATGATTTGTATGGAAAAGGACTTCTTCCTTATGCTAATTCTCAGAAAATTTATATTAAACGTTATGTTGACGGAAAACAAGAAATTTTTTTAGTTGATATAGATAATGAAAGTTTTAATCTTGAAAATATGGATACTGTATTAATTTCGAATTCTGAAATAGCTAAGAAATCAATTTTAGTAGAAGGCGCTTTAAATGCTCCTGGAGCAACCACAACCGGTTCTCAAATACTCAGTAGTTCCAGTAGAATTCAATACTATTACTACCCAGGAGAGACAACCGATCAACTAGTTAAGACACTTTCTTCTAGCTTTCTTGTTTCAAGTGATTTGGAAAAAATGTATTTGAAACGTGGAGAAACAAGCATTAACTTACAAGCTGATAAAGTAATGGAAGGAATTAAGGGAGCAGACGAAGCTATTTTAGAAGGTGATTTAATTATTGTTCCATTTAGGCAAATGTTTGTTACCGTGAATGGGGCAGTTGTAAATCCTGGAGTTATTGCTTATGTTCCAGAACAAACTGCAGACTTCTATATAAGTATGGCTAATGGTTTTTCAGAAGAAGCTACTGCTTTAAAAACTTATTCAGTTAGAAATTCTGAAGGAAAGAAAATCAGTGGTAATTCAGTTATTCCTAACGGAAGTGTTATTACAGTAACAAGAAAGACTTTTAAGCAGGATTTATTGATTGCAACTTCTATTGTTGGTTTGGTAGCAACAATAATAAATATTATAATTGATGTCAAAACATTGACGGAATGAAGGTATCTTTAATGGAAAATAGTGATAAGAATATATTGAATAATAACGAAGAAGGAATAAGTTTAAGTCAGCTTTTTACTGTAATAAGTAGAAGATTCCGTTTGATTTTATTGTGCTTGATTATAGCAGTTGGTTTAGGAGCTTATTATCTTTATGTCACTGTTCCAATATTTGAATCAACTTCAACTGCTATGATTACTCCCATTACCAATTCTTCTTCAATTGAATCAATGTTGACCGGAGGGAGTAATTCTTCAAAGATTTCCACGGAAGTAAACCTTATTACATCTCTAAAAAATCTTGAAGAGGCCCTTAACTCATTGGATCTTACACTCTATATTGATTCGGAAGGTGTTCCTTATTCTCAAAAAAAAATAACTGCTTCTGGTCTTAAAAGAAATGTTTCAGTTTCAACTTTTAATGATACTAATATGGTAAGTGTGACAGTAAAAAATGAAAATCCTCAATTTGCTGCGGATTATGCAAACTCTATTCTTTCTGAATTTTCTAAATTACTCACTTCAATTGCTAAAAATTCCAAAACAACTCAAAGACTATTTTTGGAATCTCAAATTCCAATAAATGAAGATAATCTTAAAGAATCCACCTACGTTCTTACAAAATTTAAAGAAGAAAGTGGAATAACACAGATGACTAGTAATAACGCTGTATTAGCCGAGCGTCTTTCCTTTTTTCAGTTGAAAAAGGAACCGCTTAAAATTCAAGAAAAGGAATGTATTGACCTTGTTTCTTCTTATTATGAAGCTCTTAAGGAAAATAATGAAATTAGTGATATAGAGGATTTTAAAGAAAATTCCGATATTAATAAAATTCTACTAAATCAACAAGTTTGGAAAAAAGAACTATTAATGTATGCAAGTATGGAAAATCTTGCTATTTCTGATAAACAAGAAAATATTCCTACAAGTTCTGACAGAGTTTATGTTCTTGAGAACTCTATTTCTTCGAGTAAAAAGGAACTTTTGGATAAAATAAAAACTATATTACAAAATGAAGTTAGTAATAATGATTTATATACTCAACTTCAGATTAATAATTATTCTCAAGCTTTGGTAAAAGCACTTTCTGTTGTAATTGAAATTGCAGCTATTGAAGAAGTTGAAAGTGGTTATCAAACTGAATTGGATAAATATCCTGTTCTTGAACGGGAACTAATTGAAAAAGAGGGCGACGTTAAAGTTTACCAAGCTTTAGCTCTTTCTTTGAGACAAATGCTAGAAGATACTAAACTTGTAGAATCTGCAATCAGTGGTTACGTTACAATAATTGATATGGCTAGAGTTCCATATACACCGGTAAGTCCTAACAAAATGTTGATATTGTGTATTTCAATCCTTCTTGGTTTTTGTTTTGGAGTTTTATTTGCTCTTATTAGGGATTGGAAAGATGTTGTAATTTCAAATATTGATACAGTAAAGAGGATTCTTCCTTCTACAATACCATGTCTTGGTTGGTTTCTTCTGTTGGATTTCGGTAAAGTTGGTAAAAGTGATTACTCCCTTGTTTCTCTTGAATATCCAACCTCCTTTGTTTCTGAACGTTATAATTTTACTATAAGTAACATCCTATTTTCTTCAGCTGATGAAATAAAAGTTATTGGAGTAAATTCTTCAGGAATAGGTGAAGGAAAAAGTTCAATGGTTTGTAATCTTGGAGTTAGTTTCTCAAGACAAAATAAAAAAGTTTTGATAATTGATGGAGATTTAAGACATCCAACTATAGAAAATTATTTTAAAAATAAAAAAGCTAAATATGGAATAGTAGATTATATTGTAGCAAAAAGGCCTTTGGAAGGTTGTATTATTCGGGCTCTGGGTGATAACGAAAACCTTGATATTCTTCCAGTTGGACATACTACAAGAAAGCCTGCAATTATTTTTAATTCAAAATCTTTTGATACCTTAATGAAAGATTTAAGAACTAAATATGACATAATATTAATCGATTCTCCACCTTTCTCAATTGCAAGTGAATTTGCAGCAATTCAGAAATATTGTGATGGAATTGTAATCAATGTTAGAGCTGGAATTACTACTACAACTGCTTTAAGTACTTTATATGAGAGTTTGACCCTTATTGGAACTAAAATTTTGGGATTTTTATATAATGGAGTAATATATTCTTCTAGTGAAGGATATAATTACTTTGGACGTTATAGCTATGGATACAAGGATCAAGGTTATTATGGAAGTGAAAAAGGTTATAAAAAGCCAAAAAAAGGTGAAGATTTTCTTGCTTCTAGTAAAGGAAGGCTTTCTCGAAAGTATAATAAAATTTACAAAAGAGAACTCGGTGAACGAGAAAATGCTTTTTCTTCCCTTGCTTTAAAAGAACCTATTTATCTTAAAGACCTTCAGGCTTTTAAATCTTCTAAATTGAATAGTGCTTTTAGTAAAACAGATGAAATATTTGATGGTTTTGAAATAGAAGAAGTTGAAAAACCAGAAGAAACTACAGAGAAAAAAGTAGAAAGTGGGTATAAAGATATACTTGATGAGATAGAAAATGATCCCAATTCTGTTGGGAAAATAAAGGATTAAATTTTTGACGTCAGTTTTTACTGGCGTTATTTTTTTGGAGGAAAAATGGAAAATATCTTTATGGGTAGGTCTCTTTGCGTTATTGAAG
>Ga0265294_10001662_pt1 | contig 29912 bp, 38 predicted proteins | sample MunlanPumphouse3_FD_192504 | JGI IMG/M metagenome (GOLD analysis project Ga0265294, IMG submission 192504) | Groundwater microbial communities from a municipal landfill in Southern Ontario, Canada - Pumphouse #3 | ecosystem: Environmental > Aquatic > Deep subsurface > Groundwater | place...
ACGAAATGCATGATAACTCAATTGGTAGAAGCGCTGAAGAACTTCTAAGAAAACTCGAAGCTGCTAAATTTGTAGCGGAACACGGAGGAGAAGTTTGCCCTGCAAATTGGAAACCCGGTAAAGAAACACTTAAACCCGGATTAGACCTAGTAGGAAAAATATAATTTTATTTTTTTATTTTTTAAATTTTTAATTAACTATAAAAACAAAAAAGAACTAGAAACTAAATGGAAAACAAAAAAGTTGGTTGGTTAATAATCGGAATAGGAATTGCAATTTTAGCAATAGTTCTAATATTTAACTTCTCACTAAAATCAATTGTGGATACAACTTGTTCTCACGGTTCAGAATGCACAATGTATGATACGATGAATGTTCAATTAGGATTAAGTCTTGCGATATTAGCAATAGTATTTGCAATAGGATTATATATAATGCTATCAAAACCAGAAGAAAAAACAATAATCAAAAAAATAAAGGAAAAAGAAAAAAAGAAAAAAATTGATATGACGAATTTAGACTCTAAGGAAAAAGTAGCAATAAAATTTTTACAACAAGAAGGCGCAATGTTTCAAGCTGACTTAAAAGAAAAAATAGGAATAGGAAAAGTAGGGATGACAAGACTTCTAGATAAACTAGAAGCAAAACAATTCATCGAGAGAAAAAGAAGAGGAATGAATAATCTTGTAGTTCTAAAGAATTAATTCTTTATGTGATTTCGACGGAGGCAATTAGAAATCACCGTTCTGCAATTTGAGGAAGTTCAAAAGAAACCAGCGGGTTTCTTTTAGTAACCAGTTACACCAAACCAGCTATAACAATCTAATTCTTATCTAAACTAATTAAACAGGAGGTGACAACATGAAAGCATGGATGTTAACTGTTGCGATTGCTGCTGTACTTCTAATTGGAGGAGTTTTCGTAGCTGCTTCGTTAGATAAACCAACAGAAACAACACAACCAACAACATGTTCACCAGGTTCTGGATGCCCAACAGGCGGATGCTCTGCAACGAATAATTGCGGATTATCAACTTGCGGAGCAACAACCGGAGGAAGTTGTGGATGTGGAAAATAATTCAATCGGGCTCTTCGGAGCCCCTTGAATTTCCCAAAGATTTATATATGAAATATATTTCATGTTAATACTATTCTACAGAATTGCAAAGGAGGATAAAAATGTCAGAAGAAATAAAACTAAAAAAATCAACCCTGACTTGGGTAGGAATAGCAGTTTTAGCTTTACTTCTAGTTGTATCAGTTTTCACAGGAGGATTTAATTTCAAGCAAGGAAATACAATAAAAAATTCAAATCCCGGAAACATAGATTCAATAAACATGAAAAATTTAATAGAAGACGATTCAATTAAAGGAGATCCAAACGCTCCCGTGACAATTGTTGAATTCTCGGACTATGAATGCCCTTTCTGTGCAAAATTCTATGCTCAAGCATTCAAACAAATTGAATCAGAATACATAGACACAGGAAAAGTTAAATTCGTATATAGAGATTTTCCATTAAACTTCCACGCTCAAGCACAAAAAGCTGCCGAAGCTGCAGAATGTGCAGGTGAACAAGGAAAATACTTTGAAATGCACGACAAACTTTTCGAACTAGGAGTCTCTGGAGGAGTCACGGCATTTAAGCAATACGCTTCAGATATAGGATTAGACACAGATGAGTTCAACTCTTGTTTAGACTCAGGAGCAATGACTTCAGAAGTAAAGAAAGACATGCTAGACGGACAAAAACTAGGAGTTAAAGGAACACCTGCATTCTTCATTAACGGAGAAATGATTTCAGGAGCCCAACCCTACTCAGTTTTCAAGTCAGCAATTGATTCAGCACTTTAAAATTTATTATTTTTTTATTTTTTATTTTCCTGATTTATCAGGTTCTCGCGCCCTTTGGGTGTCTAAAAATCTATAAACTCTTTTTTATTCTAAATTAAAAGATAATGAAAAAGAGATTCGCAAAAAATGAATTAAAATTTCTTGGAGCTTTCTACATAGAAAGATTCATATCTCATTTAGTTTATTTCGCTCCAGCATTTTGGATAATCTTTTTTAATGAAAACTTTACTCTTACCCAAATTAGTATTCTTTTTTCAGTTTTAGCAATTTCAACATTTATATTTGAAATTCCTACTGGAGCATTTGCAGATTTATTCGGAAGAAAATCTTCAACATTATTTGCCTATGTGATGCTATCCTTTTTACTTCCTTTATTCATATTCATACATAATTTTTACTGGCTAATTTTACTTTTTACATTATGGGGATTATTTGGAACCTTTTACTCTGGAGCTAGAGATGCATGGACTGTGGACAATTTAAAGTATTACAAAAGAAAAGACCTTATGCATAACTATTTCCTAAAAGAACACTCCTTAATAATGCTAGGAATGTTTTTATCAGGTATATTGGGCTCCTTTATTGTAGCTAAACTAACAATAAATTCAATATGGATCTTTGCTGGTCTCTCCTGGTTATTATCTTTTTTATTCTTGCTTCCCGTAAAAGAACATAAATTAACAAAAGAGAAAAAAACAAATTTCAAAAAATTGTATAGCCAATCAAAAAAAGCAATAAATTATTCATTAAAACATAAGGTTCTTTCATTTCTTATTCTTGCAGGATTTTTTATAATATTTAGAGATTCATTTGGAGGAGAGTTAATATGGCAACCTTTTCTGAAAGAATTAGGTTTTCCAATTTATGCCTTTGGATTCCTATTTTCTGCTTCAATGATCCTCGGAAGTATAGCGCCCCTGGTTTCAAAACCTCTTTTGAAAAAATGCAAATCTGAGAAAAATTATCTAATCTTCTTAACTGTTATTAGCATGATTCTGAGTTTTGGAGTTATAATTATAAACAACTTCTACACAGGAGTAATCTTTATGCTATTAGGATTATTTGTGATAAACCTTTTTATTCCAATTGAAAATTCATTCATGCAAAGATTTATTCCAAGTAAAAAAAGAGCAACAATCCTCTCATTCAATAGCATGATCATTTCTTTAGCTTATGCAGTAAGCTACCCCTTAGCAGGATTAATTGCAGATTTAATTGGAACAAAACTAACAATAATTGCTGGAGGAGTATTTCTATTTCCTGCAATATACTTCTACTCCAAAATAAAGATAAAAGAAAAACCTAAAAACTAATTAAACATATAATTATCAATGAAAATAATAAAAGCATCAGGGAATAAAGAAACCTTTTCTTCAAAAAAAATATATTATTCTATTCTAGAATCAGGAGCATCAAAATCCTTAGCAAGAAAAATAACCAACAAAGTTAAATCTTCTATAAAGGAAAATTCAACAACAGAACAGATATACAAATTAATTCTGAGAGAACTAAAAAAACAACCCGGAACAGCAGAAAAATATAATCTGAAAAGAGCGATAATGGACCTAGGCCCAGCAGGTTATGCATTTGAAAAATACTTTTCAGAAATACTAAATTATTATGGATACAAAACTAAAATTGGAATTCATATCAAAGGAAAAAGGATAATGCACGAAGTAGATATTTTAGCCGTAAATGAAAAGAAGTTCATGATAGAATGTAAATATCATAATGAAAATGGAATCCACACAAGACTTCAACCCGCACTAGCAGCATATGCAAGATTTCTAGACCTAGAAAGACACAAAATAGATCAACCCTGGCTCGTAACTAACACAAGGTGCACAAACGACGCAACAAATTATGCTAAAGGTGTTAATCTAAAAATTACCGGATGGAAATACCCAAAAGGAGAATCACTAAATAATTTAATAGAAAATAAAAAGCTCTATCCAATTACAGTTCTATTCCTAGAAGAAGCAACAAAACAAGCACTCTTAACCAAAGGAATAACTCTACTAAAAACCTTAATAGAAAAAACAGAACAAGAATTATTCAAACTAACAAAAATACCAATAAAAGAAATAACAAGATTAAAAGAAAACGCAAAAACTATCCTAAACTAATCATTCTTCTTCAACTTCTTCAGTTTTTGGTTCAGCAACAACTTTAGAAACCTTAACAGCCTTAGGGCCTTTGTCCCCTTGGGCTACTTCAAAATTAACAGAATCTCCTTCTTTCAAAGTTACTCCTTCTCCTAGTTCTGTTTGATGTACAAAAGTCTCCTTTCCATCTTCACCAGAAATAAATCCAAAACCCTTATCCGAATTGAAAAATTTTATTGTTCCTTTCATTTTTAATATTCCTCCTTATTATTTTATACAAAAAAAGAATAAACTGTCAAATAAATAATAGTTAACAAGAATAGTTCAATATTTTGATAATTAAACTAAAGCTAGTTGGCTTTTAAATTAGTCGTTTTGAAAAACTACCCTAAATTAAGTTTCCAAATAGAAAAATTCAAAATAGAAGCAAAGCCAACCCAAAGAACATATGGAATCATTAAAACCCCAGACAAAGGTTTAATTTTAAAGAAATAGATTCCCGTTAAAACAATCAAAGCCGATAACACAATTATTTCTATAAATGCGAACATAGGACTCTGTAACCCAAAAAATAAATAACTCCAAAGGATATTCAAAATAAACTGAACCCCAAATAAAATCAAAGCTATTGTTCTAATATTAGAATCTCCACTAAAAAATACAAAATACAAAGCCACACCCATCAAACTAAAGATCAAACTCCAAACCGGACCAAAAATCCAAGAAGGGGGATTAAAATTAGGTTTGTTAATCTGTTTATACCAGTCGGAATCTCCTCCAGCCCATAAACTCCCAAGGGCACCAAGAAGGTTACAACCAAGAATGAACAGAATTAAAATCACCCAATTTATTTGCATAAAAAAATAAAATAAAAATAATATAAAAAACTATCTAAGCTTGTAGACTGCACTCACAGTTGCACTGATTTCTTCTTCGCCAGGTTGAATATTTGCTACAGCAGTCTTAGCTCCAGCAGCATCCATCATCTCAGCAGAATCATACATTCTCCAAGGATAGTATCCAAAGTCGTTAACATTAACTGAAACAAGTTTACCGACCTTTTTATCAAATCCTTCAGCAACAGACTCAGCTTTTATTCTAGCATCTTCAGCAGCTAGCTTCATAGCTTCAGCCTTATACTTATTCTGAGACTCTTGAGTCAATTCAAAGTTAAGATAATTAACTGTAGCACCAGCTTCAGTAGCCTCATCTAAAACTAAAGACATCAAAGCTGTATCATTAATTCCTAATTTAATAGAAACTCTATGATTAGCCACATAGCCCTTATCAACTCTTCCTTCATCAGTCCAGTCATAGTCTTGATTTACACTATAAGATTCGGTTACAATATCTTTTCTATCCAAACCAAGCTTAAGCAATTCAACCAAAAGTTCCTCAAAAATTTCATCAATTTGTGCCTGAGCCTCAGCACTTGTCTCACCATTAGCTTGAACGTTCAAATAAATTCCAACTAAATCAGGCATAGCCTTAACCTCTGCAATTCCCTGAACATTTACAGTCTGTCCATTGGCACTCACAGGCTTGAAAACAAAAAGCGCAACTAAAGCAATAACTAAAACAATTCCTGAGATGATAGCAGTCATAGCAATCGCATTATTTGATTTTGTCATTTTTTATCCTCCTTTATAATTTCTTTTAAAGTTTTCTCCAATTCACAAGACTAACAATTCCTAAAGCCAAGAATCCCCCAGCCAAAAACCACAACCAAGCCGGACTCGGAGTTATAATTAATTCTTGAGTATAATCGACAGCCTTTGGAGCAGCTTCAATCAGTGCATCCCCAGCAGCATAGAAGATTTCTTCAGTTCCTCTAGCGATGTCTTGCCCTCCACTCTTCAAAGCACCCCAAACATAACTAACAAAAGTTCCAACTCCAACAATCATAAATGCTGGTAACAAAGCCTTTAATTTGCTAATATTAGAGCCCTTAGGAGCAATAATAATCGACTTATTAGACAATTCATACATCACAATCTTCTTGCCTTTCTTTGACCAGAAAAAATTTTTCCTCTTCTGAACCAACTCAGCACCAAGCAACTTCTTAACATTATATTCTGCCGTATTGATAGGAATTCCAAGAGCATCAGAAATGTCTTTCACACTTGCCTCCTCATTATCGGCCAAATAATCAATTATCTTCTTACAACTCTTATTACCCAAAACCTCAGCAAGCTTCTTAGCTCTATCGTCTTCCATCGAAATTAACATAAACTTTTCATCAACCATAACTAACTAAGAATTTTCCAATTTATAAAAGATTTGAAGACAACAAACAAAATTGAAGTAATTAGAAATAGAGTTATAAAAAACAAGAATAATTATAAAATAAAAAATTATCTGAAAATTATGAATAAAAAAGATTTAATTGAAGAAAGAAAAAAACAAATAAGGAGATTAGAAAAAGAGCTAGAATCCAAAAGCATGCAAAAATTATCTTTCCCCGAACAAATAGTTAGGAGAATGTATCCTACTTACATGATAAATCCAGAAACAGTTGATGTTAGATCAAGAAAACAAATTGAATATCTCTTAGAGAAATATGGAAATAAATAAAAAGAAGTTAATATTCAAAATAAACTGATTCCAGATAATGAGGAAGATTACTCTCCCCAGATAAAAGCTGCTAGAAACAGAATACTCGATCATTATGAAAAAGCTGGAAATAAGCCTTCCCTGAGAGAAGCAATAAATCTTGCAAGATTAGAAATCCCTATATTAAAATATGGTTCAAGAATCTTAAAAGAAGAAAGAAGAGATGAATTCAAGAAGATGCTTAACGGATTGGAGTTTTCATGCACAATAGAATGTGTTCCTTTAGAAGAAAGGAAAAGGATTTCAAATTCAACAAAAACAGCTACCTCAAGAGGATACTTTATGCTAAGAAAAAAAAGATACAACGGTTAATCTATAAATCTTATTCTATCCCCATACATCCTTTTAACGTAAGGCCCCCTAAAAACCTTACATTCAAACGTTAGCAGATCTTTAAAGATTTCCATAGCGGTCATCCTTTCAGGAGTATAATGATTTCTACCATAATCTGTAAACGCTAAAAATTGATCTTCTTCTGGATCAGTCCAAGATTTTAAATCTTCAGAAGAATATTGCGCCTTCCCCCTTGAATTATAAAAAACATAAACCTTCTTTTTTTCATTGACTTCTAGATACCAATCTGTTTTAGAGTTAAGAAATTCTTTTGCTTTTGAATTAAGGCTTAAAAGTCTTTTCATCAATCCTTTTGAATCTTCTTGAGTTTCCCTCATAAAAACCCAACCAAAAAACCAGTTAAAAAGATAACCTTTCCCTTATCAAGGGGAACAAAAACCTTTTAAACAGAATAAATAAAATTCTTTATTAATCGACGATTAAAATTAAAAAGAAATAAAAAATCAGTTCAAAAAATTAAAAAAATAATTCTCATTCAACCTCAATTTCCAACCTGAAACTATATTCTCCCTCTTCTGAAACATTACTCTCAACAACTTCTAAGCCGCGAGAAAATAAAGGGCAATTCAAAACAAAACTTTCAAATTCTCCTCCTTCACCAGCAACATGAATTTCGTACTTCTTATTCAATTCTTTAACTTCAGAAATAAATTTAGAATCAATCTTTCTTCCTAACCAACTAGAATCAAAAGGATAGGCAAAAACTCCCACCAAAATAATTTCAAAACCGGCCTTAACCAATTCATCCAAATATTCCTCTTCATCTTTTTGCCAAAGAGGATTAAAACATTCGATTCCCAACTTATCACAAATCTTCTGAATTCGAGAAGCCTGATAAACTGACCGAATAGCTCCAGTAACAACTCCCTCAACCCCATAATCCTCAATTGCTTTCTTAATAGCCTCTTCCAAATCATCCAGTTCTTTTTCCTTCTCACCTTTAGTTTCCCCTTTAATCAAAGGAATTCCCATAACCTCTGCTTGCTTCTCAACCTTAGAAATCGAAGGAGTATGAAACATATAACTCTCTTTGTTCTCAGAAAAAATAGAAATTAGACAATCAATCGAATGACCTTCCTGCTTCGCTAAATAAGTCGCGTAAACTGAATCCTTTCCCCCTGAAAATAAACTAGCAAGCTTCATAAAAATAAAAATAATTAACCCTTCTTAACTTTTTTCTTTTTATCTTGATCTTCAACTCCTTCTTCAACCTCAATATCTTCAGAACTTTCCAACCTTTCCAAATCCTCTACACTAATCTCACTGGCATAACCCTCTTCTCTTAATTCTGCAAAAGGATCTCCATTATGTTCAATAAAGACACTCTTTTCCCAAATATGAATATCTCCAAAATGTTCTTCCTGATGCATCCAAATCCTTCCATTATTTTCTAACTGCAATAAAGGACCAAAATGATCAAGCCTCTTCTCTTTCTCAGTTCCGGCAAACTCATGAAACAAAACCTTCTTCTCTTTCTTAAAAATTCCAAACAACCTCTCTTGCATAAGGTTCATCCTATCCTTAATACTAAATTTCTTCTTAGGCAAACTAATCCCTGTCTCACGTAGAGCATTTCTATTAACAATCTCCTTACGGATACGACGATTTTCGGTTGCGATCGCCTTATCTAAAGAATTAATCAGTTCTTGCAAAGTGACCTTCTTAAAACGCGGCATAGGACTCTTAGGAATCAACTCCGGAATTCCCTCATCCAACTCAATCCTCTCAAAACTAGAACTTTTCTTCTCCTCCTTATTTCCAAATAAAATATCGTCAATACTTCTGACATAATGATTCAATAAAAATTCAGATTTAATTCTTAACAAAAGCGAGGCAGCAAGGAGAACTTTGCTAGAAATAAAAAAATCTGTCTCCTCAAATTCTTGAATCTTCTCTAAAAATAAATTAGAAAGTAAAATAATATCCACATCCCAAGGGTCTAACTGTTCTGTATGGATTAGGTCATAGATTATTTCCTGCCAACTAACCTCTTTCCCAAAAAGTAAGTCGTGAACCTGCTCTTGAGAAACCGAAGGCTTAACCTCTTTATCTACCATAACAAAAAAAGATAACCGGATTATTTAAAGATTTCAATAGTATAAACAGGGTTTTCAAATAAAAGATAAAACCCTAAAAATTCTTTCAGCTCTTTTGAGCCTAATAATATGAACCCTGGGAGATTCCCCAAATCGTTCAAAGAGAGTGATTTGAGGCTTCTCCTGGGCAAAAAGAGGTGATGATAATTTGAGTGATTAAGACTATATAAAGCTTTCTGTCATGTAACTATTCAAAAATGACAAGGGCTAATCTTTGAAAAGTAGTGATTTGATTTTGAATCAATTTGGATTCTTAAGATTAACTAAGTCATGCGCCTTAAAAAGTTTATCTTCTAAAATTTAATTAACACTTATCTAAAAAAATCTCCAAAATATTAAAAGTTTTTTATACCTTTATCAATATTTAAAGTTAAATAACTTTCAAAACTCTGTAAAAATTTATAATTTCATTCCATATAAAGCTCCCTTTGATTTCCAGGGTTTGCACTATCCTCAATTAACCTTTTACTAGCATTTAGCAAGAAATAAATATTTTTTCAAGGAAAGTTAAATCTAACCGAGTAAAAATCCTGGATTGGGCCAAAAAATCTCTTCATCCTTATCCTAAGCCAGGGTTAATTTATCTAGTAAATTCTATATTGGCCTTTAAAAATTAATCAAAAGATAAGATTACTCTTTTTTCTTAGAGTTAAATTCTGCGTAATGACATTTTCCGCAATAGAATCTGCCATTTGAATTCAATAAAAAAACTCCCGGGCCGCAACGAGGACAATGTCTCTCCCGAGTTATTTTATCTCCTTCAATCTTAAATTTAGAATACTTTTTACTAGTCGGTTTATTTTTATGCGGCTTCTTTCCCTTCTTGATTACTTTCTTTGCCATTATTCACTAGCCTCCTCTTTAACTTCCTCTACGGGCTTTTCAGATTCAATCTTAGCAGCCTCTTCAGCAGCAGCCTCTTCTACCTTTTTCTTAGCTTCAGCTTCAGCTTTCAGTTTCTCCTCTGCAGCTTTTTTTTCAGCAGCAAGTTCTTTTTTAGTCTTCTTAACATACTTGTTAAAACTTTCTAAAGAACCATAAACATCTGCTCTAATCTTAACGATATGCGCTCCAAAAGTGCCCACAATATCAATTATTCTAATATTTTCCAAATTAATCTTATAATGATCCGCAATCATCTGCCTTGCTTCATCCTTACTAGGAATTTTAGAATCTTCTAAAGCAAACACTGATTCTTTTCTATCAAACAAAGCATTTATATTTTCATTAATTAATTTCAAACTCATCTTGTTTTTATGGCAAATTCGCCTTTCTCCTTTATTTCAAGTTGCTTGGCCAATTCAGATTTCTCTGGATTAGAGATGATTATTCTCCCTTTAAAACCTTCTGTAAACTCTTTTGAACCACATTTAGGGCATTTATCTTCCTCTAAATAAATCGCTCTACAAATTTTACACGCTTTTTCTTTTATCTTTGGCATTATTTCTTTCCCCCTTTAGCTGCCTTAACAGCATTATTTTCAGCATTAACCGTTTTCTTTGATTCAGCATCAGCCTTGGCCTTATCTTCTTTAATCCATTCAATCTTTCCTAAACCTGGCTGCCTCATTGTTAACCCAATCTTGGGTTCATCCCCTTTATGACTAATTGCAACAACCCGAGCAAGGCATAAATCCCCAGATTTTAAAATCCTCGCACTTGCTTTTCCTGAAAGAGAACCAGCATCATTAAAACTAACATAATCGTCCATTGTTTGAGAAATATGAATCATTCCTCTCATAGAACCCATATCTATAAATGCCCCAAAATTTGTAATCTCTTCAATCTTACCATAGACCACTTCCTGAAGCTCTGGCTTCCAAACCAATAATTTAAATTTAGACTTATAATAAGCTGCACCATCTCCGGGGATGATAACCCCTCCTCCGATTTCAAGAACATCCACAACTGCAACAACTTGCCCCAATTCTTTAGAATAATACTCTGCATAAGTTTCATCTAATTGTTCTCTAACAGACTGATCAGTAGGCAACCCGAATAACTTAGGCTCAACCCTTACGTAATCCTCAACTTCAGTTAAATAAAACATTTTAATCAAAATTTAGAGTAAAAATTGGTTTAAAAGGTTTTTGTATGAATTCTAAGAATAAGGATATAAAACTGATTTAGCTGAAAATCTTTGGTTTGTTGAACTTCAAAGAAATTTTGAAACAGTTTTATAAAAATTTAAAGTAAAAAAATAAATCTCACATTATTTCCAATCTTTTTTTGGATCTTAAAACAACAATCGGATTATTCACTTTTTTCTTTAACTCCCTATCAACAGTTGCCAAGGCATATTCACTATCTGTCTTTAGGTAATTAACTATTGCCGAATCGACATATTTTCCCTTAATCTCTAATAATTCATAAGTTTCTGAATCAAGAACCTTTAAAGCTAAAACAGCCTCATCTCTAAGTCTAAGAGTTTTGCCTTTCTCTGCTAATCTTTTAATCTCCTTAATGACATTTGCACTAACTACAATATTGTAGCCCATATATTCCAGTCTTTCGAAGAAATCAACTTTTTCACGAACACAACTCAGAATAAAGCTTGTATCTAATAGTACTTTTTTCATAATTAAATAAATAAATTAGAATATAAAAACTTAACATTTATAACACCTAAACTCCTTGCTTATTTGAAAATGAAAGAGGTTGAAAACATTCTTAACATCTTAAAAGAAACAAGAAAGGCTATAGAAAAAAATGAGCCCTCAATAATAAAAAACTTAAGCAACCAAACAATTCACACAGCATCTTTAACTCAGGATGCTGATAACATCGCGGTTGCAGTAGTTGTTTATTCTTTAGCAAAAATATTCGAGAGAACAGATTACAAACAACTGAAAGGATGGAATAATTTTTATTCAATAACCTCCAAAGCCCTAAACAATTCAATAGCAGACTTAGAAAAAAACGATTTAGAGAAATTTAGGAAAGACTTTGGATTCTTAACAAAAGCCATAAATAAAATATCCGGAAAATTAAAAAAATATATTCAAGAGGTTCTATCTAAAGCAAAAATAAACAAAGCCTCAAGATTATATGAACATGGGTTGTCTTTAGAAAAAACTGCAAAACTTTTAGGAGTGAGCATGTTTGATTTAGCAGATTACACTGGAAAAACAGGAATCTCCGAAGTCCAATATGGACAAACTGTCAGCCCAAGAATGCGAGTTAAATGGTTAAAGGAAATTTTTGAATGAAAATAAGAAAACCTAAAAGAAAAGACTGGAAACTAATAGTAGAATTGCTAAATTCAGAAGAAACTCTCAAAAACATAAAAGATATAATTTACAAAAAAGGCGACGCCTTACAATTTCTAAAAGATTCAGAGAAAACTTTAATATTGGAAAAAGATAAAAAAATTATAGGCTTAGTTTCTGGAACGTTCTTTAAGCAAGCCGGAATATTAATGATTCATTTCTTAGTTATCAAAAAAGAAAACAGAAAAAAAGGATTGGCAAAATTATTGTTAAAAGAAATAACCGAATTAGTCAAAGGAGAAATAAATAGAATTATTCTATACTCAGGTATAAATAATAAACCAATGACAAAATTAATGAAAGGATTAAAATACAAAAAAGGAGAAGAAATGTTTGTTTTCTATAAATTTGTAAGATGACCGAAAGAGTTTTAATCTTCGACGCTAGCACGCTAATTAGTTTTGCTATGAATGGATTACTAAACTATTTAGAGGAACTAAAGAAATTATTTCCTGGAAAATTTATAATTCCCCAAGAAGTTAAGTATGAAATAATCGAAAGACCCTTAACGATAAAAAGATTCGAATTAGAAGCATTACAAATAAATCAACTTTTATTAAATAAAACTTTAGAACTTCCTTCGTCATTAGGACTTTCAGATAAAAAAATCTCAGAAGAAACAAATAGGTTAATCGAGATAGCAAATTCGGCATTCACTGAAAATGGAAAACCGATACACCTAATAGATTCAGGAGAAACCGCCTGTATAGCTGTAGGAAATATGCTAAATGAAAAGAACATTCCAACCTTACTAGTTATAGATGAAAGAACAACTAGGCTTCTCTGCGAAAAACCAGAAAATTTAAAAAAACTATTATCTAAAAAGCACCACGTCCCAATAAAATATAATAAGAATTCATTGGTGAATTTCACAGGATTCAGAATAATAAGATCGGCCGAATTAGGCTTCTTAGCTTACAAAAAGGGATTAGTAAAAATCCAAGACAAAAAAGTTTTAGACGCTTTACTTTACGCTCTAAAATTCAAAGGTTGTTCAATTTCAACTGAAGAAATTGAAGAATTAAAACGGCTGAAATAACTAGATAAACTTAAAAATAAAATAATTCTCACAATATTACGGGTGCGTAGTTTAATGGTAAAATATCCGGCTCCAGCGATTAACTAATAATCGGGGCTACCGGAAGACTGGGAGTTCGATTCTCTCCGCGCCCATTATTCTTTACAGATATGAAAATAAACCCAGATTATCAAAAGAAAGGTTATTGGTTAAAATCTATCTTCTTAAGATTTAAAATCCTTACTCTTCATCAATAACATTAACAACATCACTAACAAAATCTCCTTCTTGAAGTTTTACAATTCTCACTCCTTGAGCAGCACGGCCCATTACTCGGATATTATCTAACGAAGTCCTTATAACAATTCCTTTAGCAGTTGTAATTATAATTGAATCCTTATCATTAACTGAAACAGTGCTTACTACCTCTCCAGTTTTATCTGAAATTTTTAAGTTTATTACACCTTTTCCAGCCCTAGAAGTCTTTCTATAATCTTCCACCGAAGTTCTTTTACCGTAACCATTCTTAGTTATTGTAAAAATGGCTTCTGTATCCAAGACTTCTAAACTAACAACTTCATCATTAGAATCCAGTTTAATTCCAGTAACTCCATAACTTGAACGACCCATTGGACGGACACCTCTTGCATCGAACCTGATAGATTTACCCATCTTTGTTGCTAAACTAACCTCTTGATCTTCTTTAACTACCTCAACTCCAATTAACCTATCAGAATTATCCATAGGCAGATTAATTGCTTTAACCCCCGAGCTACGTGGCTTAGAAAAATATTGAAGGGCAATCCGCTTAACCATTCCTTTAGATGTAGCCATCATTAAATAATCCTCGAAACTCTTAACTGAAAGAACATTTGTAACTTCTTCATCTTTAAGACCTAACAAGTTAACTATTGCACGGCCCTTACTATACCTTTCAGCTTCTGGCAGATCATAAGCTTTCAACCATAGCAATCTTCCACGAGTAGTAAAGAACATTAGATAATCATGCGTTGAACAAGTTAATAATTGCTTAGTAAAATCCCCGGTAGCTAAATTATTTCCAATAACTCCCCTACCCCCACGCTTCTGCTCCTTGTATGTTTTAACATCCATTCTTTTAACATAACCTTTATCTGTAATAGAAACAACAACTTCTTTTTCTTGAACTAAATCTTTTTCAGAAATTTCAGAAAAGCTCCGCTTAAAGACTTGGGTCCTACGAGTATCTCCATATCTTTCTTTTAGCTCTGAAACTTCAGATTTAATTATCTTAAGAACTTCCTTAATATCTCCCAAAACCTTTTGATAATAAGTTATCTTCTTAATTAAATCCTCAATCTCTTCTTTTAGCTTAGAATGTTCTAAAGCAGTAAGTTGCCTTAATCTAGTTTCTAAGATAGATTTAACTTGATTTTCGCTAAATTTAAATTTTGCAACTAACTCTTGAGAAGGATTTTTTCCATAACGTATAATCTTAATAACTTCGTCCAAATTATCTAAGGCAACTAATAATCCCCCAACAATTTCTTTTCTATCTTGAGCTTTCTTTAATTCATATTTAGTCCTATTAGTGATGATCTGTTTTCTATATTTAACATATTGTTCTAAAACATCCCTTAACCCCAAAATACGAGGTTGATTTCCAACTAATGCCAAGAAATTAACATTAAATGAATCTTGCAAACGAGTATATTTGTACAGCGAATTGGTAACAAATTTCGGATTAACTCCTTTTCTTAATTCAATAACAATCCTAATTTTACCTTTAGAAGATTCGTCTCTCAAGTCAGAAATATCTTTAAGTTTCTTATCTCTAACTAATCCTGCTATTTGTTCCACAAGTGTAGCTTTATTTACCATGTAAGGGATTTCAGTTATCACCAAAGCAGGTTTTTTCTTAACCTCTTCCTCATTAACCTTACCACGCATCATTAGCTTTCCTCGACCAGTTTTATATAAAGAAACCATATCCCCTTGAACAGCACCACCCGTAGGAAAATCAGGACCTTGCACAATAGTACATAATTCTTCTACAGTTACATCCTCATTATCAATATATTTTTCAAGAGCATCACAAACCTCTTTCAAATTATGAGGAGGTATATTTGTAGCCATACCTACTGCAATACCCGTTGCTCCATTCAAAATTAACGCAGGCAATTTACCAGGAAGTAATGCTGGTTCCTTAACTGAACCATCATAATTAGGAATAAATTCAACAGTTTCCTTATCAATATCTTCTAAAAGTTCATAACTAAGAGCTTCTAACTTAGCCTCAGTATACCTCATAGCAGCAGCAGAATCTCCATCTATTGAACCAAAGTTACCTTGCCCATAAACTAAAGGATATCTTAAAGAAAAATTTTGCGCCATTCTAACCATGGCTTCATAAACTGCAGAATCTCCATGTGGATGAAACTTACCAATAACATCTCCAACAACTCTTGCTGATTTTTTAGTCTGGGTATTTGGCTTCAAACCTAATTGTTGCATAGCATAAAGGATTCTTCTCTGAACAGGTTTCATACCATCCTCAACTGAAGGAATCGCACGGGAAACAATAACACTCATCGCATAATCAAGATAAGCCTTTTTCATTTCATCTGTAACTTCCGTATTAACCATTCCTTTCTCTTCTGGTTTAGCATTACTAGAAGATGTCTTAATCGCTACCGATTTAGAATTAACTTCTTTAATTTCTTCTTCGCTATTCTTCCCTAAATTTTTTAAACCCTCTTCTTCAAAATCCTCTTCTTTCTCTAAATCCATAAGTTTATCCTCTTCAGCAGGTTCATCTATTTCCAAGTTATCTTCTTCATTCAAATTTCCGTCTACTTTTCTTTTTTCATCCATTTTAATCTAAGCTACTTCCTCTCCCTTATCATCAAGATACTTCATAAATTCCTCTTCATCTAGTTCTTCTAGATTAACCCCTCTTCCCTTCCATTTGCATTTGGAACATTCCCAAACCCCGATTTCTCCAATCACAACCTTCAATTCATCACCGTTACATTCAGGGCATCGTCTAATACTAAATGTTTTACCTTTCTTCTTTTTTCCAGAAGGGCTATCTTCTCCTTTCAAAATCCAGTCAGGTGTTTGTATTTTACTTTTCTTTGTCATTATACATCCAACTCCGCATGTTTAGCATTTTCTTGTATGAATTCTTTACGTCCTTGAACATCATCTCCCATTAACATTGAAAAGACTTGATCTGCTTCGACCGCATCTTGAATATAAATTCTTTTCAACATTCTTGTCTTAGGATTCATTGTTGTGTCCCAAAGTTGATCTGCACTCATCTCACCCAACCCTTTAAACCGTGTAACATTGGGGTTTTCAATTCCTTCAGTTAATTTTTTTAATTCCTTTTCAGAATAAACATAATAATCTTTTTTCTTTCTAACTCTGAATAAAGGAGGCATTGCAGCAAAAATATGTCCTTCTTCTACTAATTTAGGAAGAAATCTAAAAAAGAAAGTCAACAGCAAAGTTTTGATATGCTCCCCATCAACATCCGCATCAGTCATGATAATAATTTTATCATATCTCAATTTAGAGATGTCGAACTGATCCCCAATACCGGTTCCAATTGCAGTAATCATATTAGCAATTTCTTCTGAAGACAAGGCCCGAGAAGGATTTGCCTTCTCTACATTAAGAATCTTACCTCTAAGTCCTAAAATAGCCTGTATCTCTTTGTTTCTAGCCATTTTAGCACTTCCCCCCGCACTCTCTCCTTCTACTAAATATAATTCTGCTTCATCACGGGATTTGTTTGAACAATCTGCCAATTTACCGGGTAATCCCCCAACAGAAAACGCATTCTTCCTTCTAACCAAATCTTTCGCTTTTTTAGCAGCTAAACGAGCCTTCGCGGAATCTAATGCTTTACCAACAATTTTTTTAGCAATAGCAGGATTTTCCTCAAAAAATTCAGTTAAAGAAGTCGTAACCAAACTATCCACATATCCCTTAACCTCAGAGTTACCTAACTTAGTTTTAGTCTGACCTTCAAATTGAGGATCAGCAATTTTAATGCTAACGATAGCAGTTAATCCCTCACGAACATCTTCTCCCATCAAACTCTCTCCATTTTTCAAGATATTTTTCTTCTTAACATAATCATTAACCACCCTTGTCAAAGCAGTCTTTAAACCAGAAACATGAGTTCCACCTTCAACAGTATTAATAGTATTAACAAAACCAAAAATATTTTCCTGATAACCAGAGTTATATTGGATAGCAATTTCCATAATCAAACCTTCAACTTCATTCTTAAAATAAATCGGCTTAGGAAATAAAACTTCTCGGGATTTATTTGCCCACCTTACAAATTCGATAAGTCCACCAGCAGCATAAAATTCTTCTTTCTTTTTCTTGCCCTCATCAGATAATCTTATCTTAAGTCCAGCATTCAAAAAAGCGGTCTCCCTAAATCTACTCTGTAGAATTTTATAATCAAAATCCAAAGCTGAAAAAATTTGTTCATCTGGCCAGAAAGTGACGGTGGTCCCAGTCTCACTTTCATTACATTTGCCCACAATTTTTAATTTATAAGAGGGAATCCCCCTAGAATATTCTTGCTCATAGATTTTTCCATCTCTTTTAATCTTTAATACCAATTTCTTAGATAAAGCATTAACACACGAAACCCCAACCCCATGAAGTCCCCCAGAAATTGCATAAGATCCTTTGTCAAATTTACCTCCAGCATGAAGTTTTGTCAATGCAACTTCTGCAGCAGAAACATTATATTGCGGATGTATATCTACCGGAATTCCCCGACCATTATCCTCCACAGTACAAGAACCATCGGAATTAATAAAAACTAAAATTTCATTACAATAACCAGCCATAGCTTCATCAACAGAATTGTCTACAAGCTCATAAACCAAATGATGTAATCCTTCTTTTCCAGTTGAACCAATATACATTGCAGGTCTTTTTCTAACTCCCTCAAGACCTTCTAAGACCCTAATATTCGATGCGCCATATTCTTTTTTTTCAACCATTTTCAATTAAGTTTTAACTCTGGAAAAGAGGTCAAGAAACCTTAATTCCTGATTAAAAAAAGGAGAAATAGTTTATAAACTTTTGCGTATAAAAAGGCAAGTTTACCGTCGATAAAACCTAGAACTAGTAAGTGATTACACAACTATATAAACATTTAAATAATCTTTCATTTTTGGCAAATTATGGAAAGAAAAATTACATTTATTTTAATCCTTCTCTTATTTGGAGCCATGATTCTTCTAATTGTAAATATGCCCAAATCCATAACTGGAAAAGCAATTAATCAGCAGATATTCACCAAAGCAATATGCAATGAAACAAATTATTGTGAAGATTACTTAATTGAATGTGAGGGAAAAACCATTAAGAGATTAACTCCCACTGGGTTATCGATTCAACACGATAAAGATTGGGAAGATTCAAGAGAACCAAAAGAACTTTGTGATTTCTAAAAAATATAAAAATTTATTTAGAACTCAAATCATAAGAACCATTACCCGCATTATTGTAGAGAAAATAAACATTAACCCGATATTTTTCCTTTCCATCTGAAGCAACAAGAAAATCATAATCGCAACTAACAGATCTAACAATATTAATAAAATCTTTACAGGAATTAACATTATCAACTCGCTCGTTTACAAGGGTTAAATCCTAAAAAATAAACTCTATCTTCCTTGGATTAAATCCAGGTTTATTCCTCCTCTTCTTAAACTCCTTAATTTTAGAAACCAAATAAATTTTAGCCATAAAGAAGGTATTGAAAAATACTTTATGAAAATTTATATTCAAAAATCTTTTCTTTAGTAAAAGTTAAAATGCCGACCGAACACCACAGTTCTGAAAGAACGAGGACACATGAAAAAAGTTTACTTCTTCTTTTTCTTTTTAACTTTTTTCTTTCCCTTAGGATTAAACTTAATTTCTGTAGGCAACCATCTAACTTTCCTTCTACCCATTAACATATTCTTCCTACATTTAGCAGAACAAAGATAATTAACATCTCCATTAGTCATAACAAGGGTCAAACCTCTCGGAAATTCATAATTCTCATGACAATAAGAGCATTTAGGCATTTTAAGAGTAAGACCCCTTTGTAATATTGGATTTGATTCTACGAGCTTCAATTTCAGTTTCTCTAAGCATTAAGATATCACCAATTCTAACTGCCCCACGAACGTTTCTTCTCATTAACCTTCCTTTATCCTTCCCCTCTTGAACCAAACATTTAACTTGGGTAATTTCCCCTCTAAAACCTGTCCTACCAATAAGTTCTTTTACTTCCGCGGGCACGGCATTTTCAGAAATAAGTTTATCACTACCTTTTGAACCTTGCGCCTTTTGTTCTTTCTTCTTCTGAGTCTTTGCCATTTTATTTTTGTATGATGAAAAAATAGTCAAGAAATGCTTTTGCTTCCTTTACTACTTTCAATTATAATCTTATTTAAAAGACTTAAGATCAGTTTCTGCTTCACCTGCATCAATTACAGCAATTGATGACGCTGAAACCGACAGACCTATTGCGATCCCTAATTTTTGCTTACTATCAACTTCTGCAAAAGGAATTCCTTTTTCCTTACACAAAACTGGCAAGTGAGCAACGATTTCTTTAGGATCTACATCGGAAGCATAGGCAACAAACTTTGCAGTTCCTCGCTCAATAGCCTTAGTAACTTCGTTTGTTCCTTTCTCTACCTTTCCTGTTCTCTTTGCCTTCTCTACAATTTGATATGCGTCAGCCATTTTATTTATCGTCACAATTTAATTCATCTGAAGAACCGTCCTCGTCATCTGAACGTGTGTTCATCAGATATTAATTTAGACAAAAATTAGTTTATAAACTTTTGGTTAGAATAAGTTAATCCTTCCTCCAACTAACCTCAACATCATCGGTCCTCTGTCGAGGCATTATATCGATCTTATCAATCCCTTCTCCACTAACCCCCAAACCAGTCTTGAACATTATTTCTCCTAGATAAGCAATCATTGCACCATTATCCACCAACAAAGGACGAGAAGGACAAAAATATTTAGCTCTTCTTTCTTCACACATCAAACGGGCCATCTCTTGCAAACGAGAATTACAAGCAACTCCGCCACCCAAAAGCAACTCCGACTTTCCAACATGAGCCAAAGCCCTTTCAGCAGTTTCAATCAACATTGCGAAAGCTGTCTCCTGCAAAGAGTAAGATAAATCCTTCAAATCTATTCCCTCCTCCAATTTCTGACGAAGATTAGTTAACATACCAGAGAAAGCAACATCCATCCCCTTAACCGAATAAGGTAATTCAATATACTTCCCCCCAGTAGCTTCCTTTTCAATTTTAGGCCCTCCAGGAAAGCCCAATCCTGCATAACGAGCAAAGTTATCAATAAAATTTCCGATACCTATATCTAAAGTCTCACCAAAAACTCTATACTTTCCTGCAGCATAAGCTATCACCTGGGTATTGGCACCAGAACAATAAAGCAACACTGGATCCTTAGCCCCCGTAATACGGCCAACTTCCAAATGAGCAACACAATGATTTACTCCAATTAAAGGAACTTTCAAATTCTTAACTAAAGCCTTAGCAAATTTCATACCTTCTAACAAACAAGGAGGCAATCCTGGACCTTGTGAAAAAGCCACAGCATCAATCTCTTTTTCATTAATACCCGCTTCTTCCAAAGCTTTAGAATAAACCTCACCAGAAACCCCCGCATGATGTTTAGCAGAGTCCATAGGAATTATCCCTCCAGACTCAGTAGTATACATCTCCCGGACATTAGATAAAACTTTCCCCCCTCTAACAAGCCCAATACCAAAAGTATGTGCTGTTGATTCGATTCCGAGTATTATTGCCATAATCAAAAAAATTAAATAAATTATATAAAACCTTCTTTCCTTAAAAGATAATGGAACTAGCAATAGTTTATCTTTTAGGAGGATTATCAAGTAGATTCGGAGGGAAAGCAAAAGCATTAACACAAATAGGCCAAAATAATGAAACCCTTATTGAATATTCAATGAATCAAGCAATCCCTGCCGGATTCACAAAAATCATTTTTGTAGTAAGCAAAAAAACCTATCCTCTTTTTAGAGAAAAATTTCAAGACACATACAAAGGATTACCGATAATTTATACCCTTCAAGAATTTGACGAAACTAAAAGAGAAAGACCCTGGGGAACTGCAGATGCATTAACCTCCGCAATAAAATATCTAACTTGCCCTTTTGTAATATGCAATGGAGATGACATCTACGGTAAAGAATCTTTCAAAATTTTAACAGACCACCTAAAAGAAAAAAATACGGATGTTACAATTGGCTACAAACTAGGAAAAGTTCTGGCAGAAAATGGTTCAGTAAATAGAGGAATATTTCAAATAGAAGGGAACAAAGTTCTAAACATAAAAGAAACTTTGGGAATAATAAAAAAAAATCTAAAAGAATTGAATCTAACCGAAGAAAACCTCTGTAGCATGAATCTCTTCGGACTCCACCCAGCAACAGCAACAATGATTGAGGAAAAAGTAGAAAATTTCAAACAGTTAAATAAAAATGATTCAAAAATAGAATGCTACCTTCCCACAGAATTAAACAGTTTAATAAAAGAAAAGAAAATAATTATGGAGCTATATCCAACTATCAATCAATGGTTCGGATTAACTCACCCAGAAGATGAATTGATTGTAAAAAATAAATTAAAAGAATTAGAATAAAAAAATAAAAATAAAAAGCTTTTTCGAACAACCCCTATACCCCTATTAATTATAACCTAAAGAAAAATTATTTTTTCTTCTTAACAGCTTTTTTCTTAACTGGTTTCTTAGCTACTTTCTTTACAACCTTTTTCTTAACTGGTTTCTTAGCAGCTTTTTTCTTTTTACCACCTCTAGCCATCTTAGCTTCGCAAACATTTCCTTGTCCGTCTACGTAGTAAAGGTGCCCAGGTTTTCTCTCAACAACCTTCTTAACAATTATTTTTCCCATCTCATCACCCTCCTTTTTATTTTTTGGATATCCTGTCAGTAGGAACACTGACGATGAAGTAAGGATAAAGTCCTATTTAAATCTTTCTCCACCGTCGAGAAAATCCATAACCTCGTCGGAATCTTCCTTCAAGGGAATTTCAATCAAAAATTTATACTTTTCCCGAGGAGAAACGCCAAAATTGAAAGGCCTTACTTTCTTCACACTTACAATCTTTCCTTCAGAATCAAGCCAAATTGCAAGAAAAGAATAGAAAACAAAAAAAGAATGGATGGGCATTTTAGTCTCTTTATCAAAACTAAATAAAAGATTTTTAGCTTTGGATCTACGAGAAAACATAAGCCCAAGCCAGTACAAACCTCTAGGCAAGACATACAAACCTAATTCTTTCTTCTTTCCTCTATATCTTAAAATAATCTTTCTTTGTTTCATTTTTCACTTTCATATATTCCCGGTACATTTTATCAACATTCCTATCAGTAACATGATCATGATATCTAAAACCTCCTCCGAAAGTTTTAGGAATATGCATAAGTTCATGAATAACAACTTTAACTTTTTCTTCCTCGGGCATTTTATCAAATTTTTCTGACAAAAACTCCAAAGCGTAATGTGCTTCAACGCCAACGGTTAATTGCATCAACTTTCCCATTGCATGACAACGAGCAACGGTTCTCTTTGTAGAACTTCCATAGCTTCTAAAACACTTAATTCGGCTAACATGAATATGGGGAAAAATCAAAATAGAAATTTCCTCCGCTAAATCTTGCAAACCCCTATCAAAGACATATTTAATTGACATTAATAAAGATGAAAAATTAACTTTATATTACTTTATACAATACAGAAAAGAGATTCAAAATCAGAAATACAAAAGATTTACATATAAAGCAAATTCTGATTACATTCTGTTTGAATTTTTTTAGATTAACACTTCTACAATCTTCTTCTTAGAACTAAAACCTGAAACAATTTTACATTCAGCATTAAAATATTTTCTTAATAATCTTTCAAGAACAAAATTCGCTTTTCCATCAATCGGCTTCTCTTTAATCCAAACGTTAAAATCTTTATTGGAAAGTTTTTCAATTTTCTCTTGACTTGTATTTGAATGCACTTTAATTAAAATCCTCATTGTAAAAAAAAGAAAAAACAAATTATAAGCCTAACTAAATTATATAACTACTAGAAAAAGATAACATATAAAAAGTTTTATAAACCTAAAGTTTCAAGAACCATTATGACAACAAAATTACACGACATGACCCTAAAATCTTTGAAACATGCTCTAAATAAATTTATTTTAGAATCTTCAAATCAAAACCAAATGGCCAAAGAAAGATATTCTAAAAAGATAGCAAATATTTTAGAAGAAGATTTAGATTTTAACTATAAAGTTTTATCTCAAATTTCGAATGGTAGCTCTTTAAGCAAGGAAACCTCTGTGGGACTTTATTTCAGCACAAATGAGAAAGCAGTATATATTATCCTGCCTTCGAAAAGCTCTCCAAATCAACCAAGGTTAATTAAAGATTTAGAAAATAAAATATTTGGAATATTAGAAACAGGAAGAGTTTATTGTGGGAAATGCCCCTCAGAAGAAAAAAGATTTTCAGAGGGAGCTGCTTATTACAATTCAAGAGGAACTGCATTATTTAACACAGAGATAATGGAAATAGGAAGCGGATATTTGAGTTTCAAAGTGATCCCAAAAAATAAAACAGAAATGAAAATAGTAGCAAAAAACTTAGCAAATCTCATAGAAGATCTTCAACCGCAAGAATTAACAAAGGAAAAAATTAAGGTCCAAGTTAATGGAATACCTTATGAATTTATGGAAACTTGGAAAAATTTTAAAAATCCTAATTCTCCTAAGAAATAACTTTCAAACTTTTCTTGAAAACTTCTTCTATATATCTTTCAACATCTTCAATGGGCTCAAAAGTATATCTTTCTTCATAATTATTATTAAACACGCATTCATCATGATTATAGTTTCTACAAATCTCAGGGCGATTTGCATAAGCTAAACAACGAGTATCCTTTCCTAACTTTTTACAAGACGTTAAAAATTCTAAATTCCAAATCCCTCCCTCTTCAACAAAAACTTTTACATTTTCCTAAGCAACATAGCATTTACTCTTCTCAAAATCCTTTAATTCTTCGGGCAATCCATTTCCAAAGTTACATCTCTGCAAAAAGCAGCATCACAATTAGAGCAGGTTAAAACCTTTTTATTTTATCGTTCAAAAAAAGAAAAGCACTTTTTAAAATTACCCCAAAAAGAAAAAAATCACCTAGTGATTATCTCCAAAGCATCACCAGGCTGTAATTTGTAATCCTTACCTAAAGTCATCTTTGTTTTAGCATTAATAGCTTTGATAAAATTTTTACCAAAATCAGTATGTAGAAAATAAGCAAAATCTAAGGCAGTCGAACCAGGGGGCAATAAAAAACAGTCTGGCAAAATATTCCCCTTAGAATCCCCTAATTTAGTTGTCGAAGCTGGGAAAATAGGAATATATCCCAATAAATCAAAAACTGCCTGATTCAAAATATTCTGTACTCCTGTTCCAACTTCAAAATTATCTAGAATAGTCTCTTTAATTTTATTTAAAGCTTCTTTTTGTTTTTCATTTAACTCTTTCAAAATTTTAAAATTCCTATTTCCAGGAATATACTCTATCAAGCCCGCCTTAGCAGCTTTACGTAAAGCTAATTCTGAATCAGCAGAGCAAGGAATTAAATTCAAATAAGGATAATCTTTTTTTAACTGCTCATAATTATTTTTACCCTCTCCCAAATCAATCTTATTACAAGCAATAATCATCGGCTTAGAAACTTCACGCAAACGAGAAGAAAATCTATTTAATTCCAAGTCACTCCAAGAAGAACACTTATCCGTTAAACTTAATTCTAAAAGAACCCGTTTAACTTGCTCTTCATTAACCTTGAGGCCAGAAAATTGTTTAGCAACTGCCTCTGATAACTTTTGTCCTTGACTTTCAACCCTACGGGAAAATGTATTCCACCCCTTCATAAAAATATTATAATACCACTTGTTTAATTCCTCTTCCAAAAAGATAATATCTCCTGCAGGATCATGTCCTTTTGTAGGTTTGCCTTCTATATCTGTCTCGCCAGAAATATCAATAATATGAATGAACGCATCAGCTTGCCTTAAATCATCCAAAAACTGATTACCTAAACCCTTTCCTTCAGAAGCTCCAGGAACCAAACCAGCAACATCCATCAAATCAATAGGAACGAAACGATTCCCTTCAATACAAAACCCGTGATTAGGATTGCACTTAACCCCGAAATAACGCTCAACACAATCTACCTTAACATAACCTACCCCATGATTAGCCTTAATCGTAGTAAAAGGATACGATGCTATCTCCACTTCAGCTAAAGTCGCAGCTTGAAAAAATGTCGACTTTCCTACAGAAGGTTTACCTACAAGCCCAATTAACATAGCATTAACAAAAATCCCCCATTTAAATTCCTTTTGACCTAGCAATATCTATCAAAGAAGATCTTTCTTTAGTAGATTCATTTTCAACTTTTCTCCCGTATTTTCTAAATAACTTTCTCTTCACCTGAGGTTCATCTATTTCTTCTTTTTCTTTTTTCCTTCTCTTTAAGAAAGCAAACCAATTGATTCCTTCACGTCTCAAATGAACCAAAATAATTCCCATCAAAATTAAAACTAGCAAAATTAAAACAATCCAAGATAAGAAAGAAATTTTTTCAACAACAAAAGTATCATAACTCGAAGCGGTCACATCCCCAGCATAAACCTTCGCATAAAATAAGTAATCTCCAATGGGGATATCCTCAGGAAGTTCCAAAGAAAAAATCCCCTGAAAACTTTGGTTAATTGCAAAATCTTCCTTCTTAAGGGTATATTCTTTTCCTTCAAAATCCAGGATTTTATATTCTAAACTGACATCAAAATTTCTTAAATCCCCGACATTTACGATGGTTATATTTGCACGAACTTTAGACCCAATATTAACATACCTTTTAATAACTTCTGCACGAATATCGAACAGAGCATGCTTGTCTTTAATATCTAATATAGCTTTTGTTTCTTTCAAGATTGAACCAGAAATAAACAAAACGCTTCCAAAATAAACATCGGGATTTGCATAATTAGATGCATAAATATTCAATCTCAGGGTTTTATTTTCACCTGCCCCCACAATTAAGGAATCCGTTTCTGGAAAAATAAACTCACTTAAATTTTGAATAACTATATTAATTTTAAGACTTTCCGATCCATTATTTACAATCAAAATCTCCTTTTGGGAATATTGCCCTTTCTTAAATTCCGAGGCAAAGAAACTTGGTAAGACATAAAAGTCTTTATCTAGTTCAGGAATTAAAGGATCAACTACCGTAGAAGTTTCTTCTCCTCCATCTTCATCAGAACAATCTACAGGGCAATTAGACTTATCCTCTCCTTCTTCACAAACGCCGTTTCCACAAACAGGGGCACTAACGGGAATTTCTCGGACATAATATGCATCTGAAAAAATTAAAGAATTAAAAACTAATTCTCCGCCAGAATAACTAAGAATTTCACAATCCTCACAGACTGATCCCCCCTTCATAATTTGAGGATTTAAAAAAGATAATCCCCTTAAAGTTATGTTAACACTTTTATTAAGATAAGGCAATTCATCTGAATCAATATAAATAAGATTCTGAGAAATATTCAGATAACTATTAAAATCTACCAATCTTCTTTCTCCTCCTGTGAGAGTTAAATTTACAGCATCATTCCAAAAGACCTTACCATATGAGCTTCGCTCAAGTTCCATAAACAGAAGATTATTTAATTCTTCAGTACTTAGAGAATTAAACTCAGTTGTTGAACCATTAAAATTTGAATAAAGAATTCTTAAACCCTCTATACTAACAGAAGATTTTGCCTCACCTTGAGAAACATAACCAGTTATGTTTAAAACTAAAATTCCTAAAGAAAAAAATAAAATAAACCCCAAAAAATAAAATATTCCTTTCTTAACCATCCTTAAATAAAAAGAAATACATTTTTAATTATTTCTAAAATTAGCTTCCACAAGAAAGAGTTGTTTGAACTCCCTTAAATGAAAGAGTATTATTATAATCTCCAGAGGGCTGTGAAGCAGGAATATCTAACCAGAATCGATAATAATTTTCCGTTCCAACAGTGATCCCTTCTCCAGACTTAACATATTCGTTTGTTAAAGGAACTTCGTTAGCAAGCGAAGGTGAAAGAGCATCTGTAGAAGTAGCATTAGCGTAGGTCTCATTATCTAAACCAATAATATCTAAAGCATCATTCGTCAAAGGAGCATTTCCTCGAATACACAAATCAACAGGAGTGTTTCCATCATTAGAAACATTAATGTAATAAAGCGTACCGCTAGAACCACCATTATAATTTTCAGTTGCATTAATATCAATAGCCGGTAAAGCGTTTATCGTTCCAAATTGAATACCTTGAGATAAATCATCACTAAAAGCAATTGCAAGGTATTTAGCAATCGTAACATTAGAAGTAGTTGTTCCAGAAATAGCATGACCCGTCGTCATTAAAGGAGCATTTTGGATAACTAAAAGTGCTAATGAGAGCACTAACAAAGCCCCAAAAATAAAATTGAAAGTTTTTTCTTTTTCAACCATCTTATATTTAAGATGAATAACTAATTTATAAACCTTACGTCAAGACTGCAGTAGAATTTCATTACTAAATTTTGTATCAAGGAAACTGCCCTGCACGAACTGCTTTGAAGTCTAAATTATTTATGTATTCCCCCGCAGGCTGAGCAACAGGTGCGTCTAAGAAAAATTTAAGATAAACCGAATCAAAATTATCTAAATTACTTCCAATAAGAATGTAATTAGTTTTCATGGTTAAATTTGTTAAGTTACTTACAAAAGGATCGTTAATAGCAAAAGCAAAAGTTTCATTTTCCAACCCCAAAATATCCAAAGCATCATTTATTAAATCTCCATCTGCACGAACATATAAATCAACAAACGTGTTTTCAGCAGAAATATTTACCCAATATTCTGTCATGTCAGTTCCATTATTTCCCTCTGCATCTAAATTATCTACAGGTAAATTAATAATGTTCCACCTAACCTGCAAATCCAACTCATCAGATAAATCAATTGCTATGGCTGCCTCGTCAAGAATTTCAAAGGTTGTAAAGTTATAACCCCAATTTCCTGAGCCATCATTACAATAAAATTCAACTGTTTGGGGGCCCGGACCTAATGAAGGTTCATACCAAAAATAAGAATTGTTTAATTCATTCATTGTTACATTTGCTGCGCCCTCTAAGCTGTAAAAGCACATAGATACTTCCTCGTTTTCTATGACTGAAATATTAAAATCTACTTCCAAGGTAGTGTAATTGTAGAGTTCATTAGATAAAGGGCTAAGAATAATTATATCTGGAGAAGTAGAATCAATAACTTCTAACTCATTTGAATCCACCCAAGAAGAGTAATCATTTCCATCATAGGTTCTAACTGAACAATACCAAACATCTCCCAAGGTTAAATTACCTGAATCTAATATCATCGAAAAAGTAGTTCCATTTGCCCAATCATCGAAATTATAATTCAAAACTGAAACATCATTCTTGAACCATTCAACATAAACATCTAATAATTCATTATCAACATCTTGTATATACGCAGAACAATTCAAATCATCATCAGATTCATTAGTTCCATTAATTGAAACAAGAGTTACTGAACTTGGATCCTCTGGGGCAGAATCAATTATCTCTAGGATATTACTATAAATTGTTTTCCCATCCATAATCGCATCATTAGGGGTTAAAGCAACCTGCCAATTATCTCCCTTATCTGTTTCTTGAGAAACTATTTTCTCAACTTGATGCCCTTCTAATCCTGCTTGATAAATTTCTTGTATTTGTTCTTCACTAAGAGCACGATCAAAAATTATTACTTCGTCGATGGAACCGTTAAAATGATAACCATCTCCCCTTTTTCCCAAGTATTCTATAAAAGTGTTTGAAAAAGAATCTCCCGAATCAACTCTTCCCAAATTCTCTCCATTTATATAAATGTCATAAAAGGAAGTTTGATTAACCCTTACCGTAACAAAATGAACTAAAGAATCTGTTTTTGTCCAAGATAAAGAAGTATATCCAGGACCCCCATAAACAAGAAAGGTTGAGCCACTATATCTTATGCCCCTATTTGATCCCCCCAAAGTCTTACTTCCAACAAAATAACTTACACTAGAAATTTTATCAAAATTAACCCACAAAGAAATTGTTTCCGCTCCAGAAAAAGAATTTTCTAAAAAAACATAATCATCCTCTCCATCAAATTCATAACATCCTCCAACCTGACACGACGAATTCCATGTCGGAGCATTTGCCTTCGTCCCGCCGCCCAATGTCCCATTATTCCCATAACTAGAATAATCTCTAACTGCTCCCGAGGTCAACTCTGCAACATTCTTATCAAAAGGCATATTCAAAACCGCAATTGAATTTCCATTCACCCTCCAATCAGTAATATTTGTAATCGGATCTCCGTCGGCATCTGTCGCAGAATAACTAATGGTCAGATTTTCA
>Ga0265294_10001664_pt1 | contig 29886 bp, 25 predicted proteins | sample MunlanPumphouse3_FD_192504 | JGI IMG/M metagenome (GOLD analysis project Ga0265294, IMG submission 192504) | Groundwater microbial communities from a municipal landfill in Southern Ontario, Canada - Pumphouse #3 | ecosystem: Environmental > Aquatic > Deep subsurface > Groundwater | place...
ATAAAATAAGAAATGGCAAATTTAGTTTAACTAAAAAAATGATATTAATGAAATAGTATCATATAGTCAAATAACATAAGAGCCCTACTCTTTGGGGTAGAGCTCTATTTTAATAAAGGAGCCCTAATGAACACAAAGAGAATAATATTAATTCTAATGATATTGTTTTCATCATTTTATCTTTTTGCAACCACCTACACTGTCAACCTTGACAACTCTGCTGACTTTACTTCTATACAAGCTGCAATTAATATTGCCACCCACAATGACATAATCTTAGTCTATCCCGGACGTTATGTTGGAAGTTTAGATACAAATGGTAAAAACTTAACTCTTCAGAGTCTTTATGCTGTAGAATCTCTTCAAGAGCACATTGAGAACACAATCATTGATGGGAATAGTAGATCCTGTATCAGAATAGAAAATGGTGAAAGTGTAACTTTAAATGGCTTTACTTTTTCTAATAATTATGATGATGAGAATATTGTTTGTCTTGATTATTCCCTGACAAACAATGATGGAGATGGTATTAGAATACATGAAAATAGTCAAGCTGATATATCGAATTGCATAGTTACGAAAAACATCTCACGAGCAGGTGGAGGCATGCTCATTACCGGTGAACAAACATATGTCAGTTTTAATAATGTATTAATTACAAAAAATAGAGCTATGATAGGGGGAGGTATATCAATAAACCGAGGAGCTCAAGTAAATATGAATGATTTAAAAGTGTATGATAATAATGCCATTTATGGTGCTGATATTAAATTTTCCAACTATACTCTGTATGAAGGCACACATATAGAGTTAACTATGGGGCCAATTGCTACTGATGAAATTGATAATTACTTTTTTGTTGATACCGGTAACGCTAACCCCCCATATAATCCAGGCATCGGCAATGTTACAGTTAATGTGCAACAAGCATATTTTGAACAGATAGATCAAGATATTTATGTTGCACCGGGTGGAAGTGATTATAATAGCGGACTTACTCCTGATGAACCCTTACAGACCATCAATAAAGCTATGAAATTAATTGCCCCTAATCCAATTTCTCGTAATACAGTTCATGTTGCTCCAGGGGTTTATTCCTGGAGTGAGAATAACCAACGCTTCCCAATTGGTCTGAAATCTCACACAAGATTAATTGGTGCCGGGATAGGGGAATCTATTTTAGAAGGCGAGGTGAGTCTTCTTAACTTTGGTGGAAGTTTAATCGAGAATATTGAGTTTGGAGGATTTACTTTTCAAAACAGTTCAGGTTATGATCTTGCTCCTATCTATATAAAAGAAAATAAAGACACTTACCTGCATGATTTGTGTTTTGATAATACCAGACATGGTTGGCATTCTGGGATTGTAGTTGTTAAAGGAGATTGTATTATTGATAATGTTATTGTCCAAAACAACGCAGTCTATGGGGATGGAGCAACAGCATCATTTGAACTAAATGTTGGAAATTTTGATGTTTCTAATGTAATTATAAGAAATCAGAAAATCTATCAAGATATAGATAATGCACTTGGTATTGAAATGTGGAATAGTGATGTAAGTATTCGCAATCTAACTATTACTGATTGTTATGGTGAAGATGCATTTCTGATCCAATATATAATTAATCATCAAGACCATATTGATAAAAAGTTTGAACTACACAATGCACTTATCTTTAATAATGAGGTTTATACAGGATATTGGACTATTGCTCCTATTCATGTTAATCATATCTACCATGTAGATAGTGATGATATTTCTACAAATAAAGTTCTTATTGCAAACTCTACAATTGCAAATAATATGACAAACAGAAGGCCGTTAATTGTCTCTGGCATGTCCATGATATGTAATAATATATTATACAATCCTAACAACAACCAAGAAGAAGCAAACATAACAAATCAAATTATCGCCCCCGATATGAGTTATAATAGTTTGGTAGGATGTTACTTCTATAATAATATCTGCCAATCGGATGATGTTTGGATGAGTAGTCCGGACCTGTTTTTTGATGATGGCACCATATATTCAGGTGAGCCACTTTTTGCCGGAGAATTCGATGAAACTCTGGATATCTCAGATGTTGATTATTATAAACTTTCAGAGAATTCACCTTGTATAGATGCTGGTTATCATGATACTAGCTTTTTACCTCAGATGGACTTAGCCGGCAATCAAAGAGTTTCGGGCAGTGCTGTTGATATGGGAGTTTTTGAGTATGGAGCTGAACCGTATGTTGCAAATGAAGATAATGAAGTTCATTCTGTTCCTCAAAACAAGCTTCTTGTTTATCCTAACCCTGCGTATTTATCCGGGGACAATACTAAGTCCACCAGAGCAGTAAACTTAGAATTCACTGTTCCTCAAAAAACTAAAGAACAACCAACTGTAACAATCTACAACATTAAAGGGCAGAAAGTCAAGAGTTGGAAGCTAAACAACAGTTATCAAGACTTGCAGAGGCATGCAGGTTTAAGAGATAGTGATGCAGGAGCGCATCTCTACTCAACATTCTGGGATATTAAAAACGAGCAAAATCGTACAGTTGCATCAGGTGTGTACTTTGTGCAAGTTAAGGCTGATAACTATAGATCTATTGGAAAAGTATTAGTGATGAAATAATTGACAAGATTCGATAGATAAATAACTACTAACACAGAGAGATTTCTCTCTGTGTTTACTTTAAGAAGGAGAAGCCCTATGCCAAAAGTAAGTTCGTTAATAATAGTAGTATTCATGTTTGCCTGCATTAATCTTGTAGGTGCAGTATTAGAAGTAGGACAAACTGAAGAATTTCTTTATAACACAATTCAGTCAGCTGTAAACTCTGCAACGGAATATGACACAGTTTTAGTACACCCTGGTAGATATATTGAAAATATCGATATTTATGAGAAAAGTCTTACTCTATGTTCTCTGTTTTTAACGACCGGTGATATTTCTTATATTGATTCTACCATTATTGATGGAAACAAAGAGGATACAGTTATTAATGCACAACATTATATATATTCATCAGTATCTAGAATTATTAAAATCTCCGGTTTAACAATAACGAATGGAAATAGTTTAACAGATCATTATAATGAAGGTGAGGGAAGAAACTTTGATGGTGGGGGAATCCACATTGTAGGTTATAGTTATCATAATTCTAATTTTTCCTCAATTGAATATTGTAAAATTTTGAACAATGTGTCTGAAGGGGGTGGAGGGGTGTATTTACATAAAACAAATATGAAGTTTACCGGTTGTGAGATATCTGATAATAACGGAAGTGAGCGAGGAGGCGGTATTTACAGTACAGGAACAAGTTACAGTTTAGAATTTTCAACTGAAAACCTAAATTCAATTTATAATAATAGTGCAGGAAAGGGAAGAGATATTTATCTTCAAAGTTTTATTTCAAACCCTGCAGAATTACACTCACCATTGCATTTCGATAAAATCTCAGTTGAACTAAGTGAAGATTTCTCTCATTATTTCTATGTTTCAGCTGCTATAGAGTGGGATGGAGTGATAAACTATAATGAAACAGCATACGAGAGAATAGAAGCTGACCTGTTTGTTTCACCAACCGGAGATGATAACAATAGTGGGCTTACACAATCAGACCCATTAAAGACAATATCCCAAGCCTGTTCTATTTTAAAACCTCGTAGCAATGGGGATTATAATATTGTCCGGGTTGCCCCCGGTATTTACTCTCCTGATATTACCGGTGAAATCTTCCCGATAAGCATGGATAGAGGTACTAAAATAATTGGAGCCGGTTCCGGAGAATCTATTTTGGATGGTGAAGATCAAATCTGTAACTTCTTTTTTTTGGAAGATAATAGACAAATATTTATTTCCGGGTTTAGATGCCAAAACCTGTATAGCCGTTCAGGTTGGGCAGGAACTGTGTATATTACTAATGCAGAGGATGTTACTTTGAAAGATTTTGAAATAAGAAATGTACATACCTGTACAGCTGGGATTGAAATTAGGTATGGAAAAAACATGTTGGTTGAAGATTTTATAATTAAAAATTATAATTATTTAGGGTTTTTAATTTCTGCAAGTAGTGGTGTATTCCACAATATCTGGACAGACAGTCTAAATGTTACTTTAGAAATTCAAGGGCAAGCTACCTCCATGCCCTTCTTTTTTGAGCACGGAGGCTATAAGTTATCTAATTTAGCTACGACCAACTCGGTTATTCCGGGAGGCAGAGTTTTCCAATATAATCATTCAGCAGAAGTATGTGATGATTTTGTTACAGTTAATAATTTGTTAATTGCAAATTGCAGTAGTACGCCCTTAGATTGGAATCTTTCAACTGTAGGTTTTTTTGGAGAGCATTTACCCCAAATAAAATTTAATAAATGACCATAGTGAATAATACAAATCATCAACCTGCTGTAATAGTTAAAGGCAATGTGCAGATTAGAAACTCTATCATAGATAATCCTAATACTCCTGTGGAATTATATCTGCTTAAGGCCAGTGACCCTCCCTATAACCCCGGCATTTCAGCTTTGGATATAGATTATAGTTTGGTACGAGGTGGACGAGATGCTTTAGTTACAGATTTCCCTGATGGTTGGTCGTTGACTTGGGGAGATAATATGATTGATGAAGATCCGGGATTTGCAGGTGGAGATGAAAACTTATGGTCAAGTTACTTCTTAGCTGAAAACTCACCTTGTATAGATGCCGGTGTCCCTGATACAACCGGGTACTATATGTCACCTATCGATTTGAACGGCTGCCAAAGAGTGTTTGGTTCTGCTGTTGATTTAGGTTGTTTTGAGTATGGTGCACCTGTGCCAAACAGTGAAAATCATGATGTAGTAAAAATTCCTAATAATATTGCTATTTACCCTAATCCAGCTCAACTTAATAATGGGATTAAAGGTGTTACTACTATAGAATTTACACTTAATGGAGCTAAAGCAAAAGATATCAGAGTGGGTGTATATAATCTAAAAGGACAAAAGGTAAGAGATTTACGCGTCGGAGAGTCATTTTATAATAATTTAAAAGCTGATAACTCGACCTACAGCTTGCACTGGGATTTGAAAAATGATAGAGGGCGAAATGTCAGCAGTGGTATTTACTTTATTAGGGCTGATGATCGCCAAGGACAATTTGCCATTACTAAATGTTGTGTGATGAAGTAGGGGGGAAATCATTTGCAAATAATCTCTAATCTAAAAGAAAGAAAAGACTCCTAACGAGAGAAGTGTCATAATAATCCCCGCAATGGAAACTCCCGCTAAGGCACAAGCTAAAGATTTCCAGAACTTTAATCCGAAAATATGAGCAGCTAAAGAACCTGTCCAAGCACCTGTAATAGGCAATGGAATAGCAATAAATAGGGTTAAGCCAATCTCTTGATAGCGTTCTATAACCTTACTTTTGCTACGGGTTCGGGCAAAGATTTTGGTTAATAAGTTTCTGGTGAATGACCATTTATTCAACAAAATAGTCAGCTTATTCATAAATAAAAGAACTAAGGGGATCGGCAACATATTGCCTATTATAGCATAAAAGAGTGATTCCCACCAGCTCATTCCCAGAAGTCCGATCGCCACAGGGATAGCACCTCTTAATTCAACAATGGGTAGCATAGAAATCAATAACACAATAAGTGGCTTGGGGATTCCTTGTTGTTGCAGATATTGAGTGATGTCTTTACCAAAACTGTTTGCAGAGAGGGTACTAACCAAAAGAGTTAGGGCAATTATAGTAATAATCTTATTTATTTTCATTTAAAATCCTTTAATTTAAGTAGTTCTATTTCTTTTTAACAAAGATTAATGTCAATAAATTTAATGCTCGTGCTTGCAATTAAAGAAAATTATCCACACTTCACAATAAAGTTATTGACTTAATTTCCCTGATAATATAAATGGGCGTTAAGGAAAAAATATGAAGAGAAATATAAATTTAACCGAGGGTAAGATATTAAAGAGTTTGATTATTTTAGCTCTACCCATTATGCTCTCCAATTTTATGGGGACGCTTTATAACTTAGTTGACACATTCTGGCTGGGAAAATTAGACACAGGCGCCACAGAAGCGGTTGCTGTTGCGGGTTTGACTTTCCCCTTAAGCTTCTTTATTATGTCGTTTTCGACTGGTTTTACCTTAGCAGGTACTGCTATAGTTGCTAAATTTAAGGGTATGAATGATCAAGCGAAAATAAGACTTACAATAGGGCAATTTATCCCTATTTTCGGGGTTTTCGCACTACTCATAGTTATTATCACGACCACTATGATACCAACCTTTTTGAGGATGTTACACACTCCGCCAGAGTTGATTGACGGTGCTCACACCTACATCACTTATATCATGTATGGGATGATTGCTATGATGTTTTTCGCTGTCTTTCAGAGTATTACAACTGCTTTCGGAGATAGTTTTACTCCCATGGTTGTGCAGGTTATAACGGTTACCCTAAACCTAATCTTAGACCCTCTTTTCATCTTTGGAATTGGCTTTTTCCCTAAGTGGGGGATTAAAGGCGCTGCTATCGCTACTCTGATTAGTAGGATTATTGCTTCTGTGATAGCTCTTATCATCTTCATGAGGAAATATCGCAATGCGGTTCCTTCCTTACAAGATATGCGTCCTCAGAAAGCTGTGCTGAAGAATATTTTCCAAATAGGAATACCTGCTTCTATTGGGCAGTCAACAACCTCTTTTGGCTTCTTATTAGTGCAAGGCTTAGTGAATTTCTTTGGAACTACCGTGATTTCGGCTTATTCCATAGGCAACAGAATGACCTCTGTATTTATGCTTCCGGCTATGGGCATTAGTAATGCTTTATCTTCTTTTATAGGACAAAATCTCGGTGCCGGCAAAACAGACAGAGCTGTAAAAAGTGTTCATTATGCTATGATGTTAGTAATGGGTATTTTAACAGTTGGTTGTGTCTTTATCTATAATTTTGGCGGAGAGATGGTTCAGTTCTTTGTCGATGACCAAGCAGTTATGGATATTGGTGCCAGGATGTTCAAGATTTCTGCATACGCCACTTGGGTTTTTGGTATTTTAATTGTCTTTATGGGCGTGTTTAACGGTTCAGGACACTCCAAATCTACCATGGCTTTTAATGTTAGTAGATTATGGTTATTTAGACTTCCCCTCTCTTACATTTTCTCCGGATATTTAATTGGTAAAGATTTAGGCTGGTTCTCTTTTGCAGAGAATTCACTTGTCTATCTTGGAAATCTTTTAGCCCCTCACCAGTATGAATCGTTGTGGTGGGCGATGGTGGTTAGTAATATTGCCGGCGTTGCTATTGCTTTTAGTATCTATATGAAAGGGAATTGGAAGGTATCTAAGGCGGGTTGGTAGAATATAATTTGACATTTTATTAATCTTTATTAAATTTGTCTTGAGAGATGCGAAACATTACTGTGAACAATAATCTTTTAAGGAGATTTAAGATGAAGAAGATGATTTTATTGCTAATAATTATTACGACTGTTGCCATAGGTAGTGCCCAATTGAAGGTTGGGTCACCTGGTGCTAGCTTTATGCCGAATAATTGGACTCCAAGTTCGTGGAACTGGAATCCTAATAACTATTCATTGCTAAACCCTAACAACTACTCTATGAATCACAGTGCCTCTTTTTCTACAGCTTATCGTTCAGGTGTCTCATTTTATCAGTCGCGCTACACAAATCATATTAGTTATCAAGTAAATAAAAAGATGGATATTAATGTAGATTTGCATGTCAGTAACTTTGGAACTGCCAATGTCAGTAAAGGCTTCAATATTGAATCTAACGAAGATAATGCAACCAATATTGTACCTGACTTCTCTATTAATTACCGTCCTACTGAAAACACTTCTATTCATTTTGTGTTCCGCGGTCCTTCTAATAATCCTAATTTTAGAAGCAACTACTATTGGAGGGATTAACTTTGGGGTTAGAGCCTTTAATCATATTCTTTTTGGCACTATTAGGAATGGCATTTGGAAGTTTCTTTAATGTAGTAATTTACCGTTTACCTGAGAATAAGTCTTTGCTTCCCTCTTCGAAGTGCCCCAGTTGCAACTATGCAATTCCTTTTTGGCTGAATGTTCCTATCTTTAGTTGGCTCTTTCTTAAAGGCAAGTGTCGCAATTGTGGTGCTAAGATAAGTTGGCAATATGTTATTGTTGAGCTTATCACGCCCATTATCTTTTTGCTCACTTATTGGAGATTCGGAGGTGAAAGTCCGGTTATTCTCCTTAAGTACTTAGTTTTAATGAGTTATGGGATAATTATTATATTTATTGATATCTATCATATGAGAATTCCTTTTAAGCTCTCTATTCCCTTGAATATCATAGGCTTAATCACACTGTTCATCCCCGGCAATGATATCACTATCACTCGTGGACTTATTGGAGGATTTGGAAGCTTTGCTCTCTTTACCTTAGTGATGATGGCTTATTATTATATCAGACATATTGAAGGATTAGGCTTTGGAGATGTACTGTTAATCTCGGCAATAGGGTTCTTTACAGGTGTCTTGAATCTAATTATGATAGTAGCTATAGCTAGTTTTGTTGGTTTAATTGTGATGTCATTAGTTATGAAATATGGGAAACACAAACTTTTCCCCTTTGGACCATTCTTAATATTTGCTACTTGGTTCTATCTGATGTGGGGATATAAGTTTTTTGATATGTACTGGGTTTTTATAAATAATTACAGCTAAAGAATCAAGAATCATGGATAATATAATACTTCGGTTTGAAAACCTACTAGAAAGAAATCATTTGAAAGCTATTCATATTATGAAAAAGGCAATAGAGAATGAGCCAAATAATACAGAATATCTCTCTGCTTATGGTGTTTACTTGTGCAGGAACGAGCATCTGGCTGAAGGAATTAAGCTTCTTGTCAGAGCCCAAAATATCAAAGAATTAGATCCGGGAACAACTTTTGTTCTGGCTATCGCTTATATGAAACAAGATAAATACTTACCGGCAGCCAACAACTTTAAAAAAGTAGCTTCTTTATACCCTGAAGCATATTATAACTCGGCTATTTGTTATTTGCGGTTGAGAAATTATAAGAAAGCTATAGCGCAAGCTCGTGAATTAACCACTAGTGATATTCTCGGAAAAGAAGCTTATAACTTTATTGTCGATGTTTTTCTTATTGATTTTAAAAGTGAAGAGGCTGAACAAGAATTACTTAAATATGAAAAGAAGTTTGGCAAAGATGACACTTATCACTTCATGGCAGGAAATATTAAATTTAATAATATGGATTTTCTCTATAGTTCTTTCCACTATTCTAAAATTGTTACTTCAGGTATCGATAAAGAAAGTTATTTTTCCAAGTATGCTATGAGTTTATTCCAGAACAAACAATATGCCAAAGCTGCAGAAATCTATAAAGAAGTGCTTAAAACTGATGATTATGATCAGAGTTCTGTTATTGACTATGCTTACTCATTATATGAAATAGGTAAATACCAGGAAGTGCTTGATGTTTTAGAAAGATACAAAGGATACATTTCCGACTTAAGTGCCTTTCGAGATCTACGGGCAAAAGCTTACTATAAATTAAATTTGAAATAACGTTTTATTTTAATTGCCATAATAATTGAAGCTAAATTTACTAATAACAGGTAATTAACACTCTTAAAACAAGAGTATTATAATAAAAGACTTGACATAATAAATATTTTTCTTTTTATATAGATTTAGTTATTCAAACATTAATTTTGACGATTAGAATAACTGACTTACACTAATAATACCAAATAAACAAAAAATTACTATAACTTGATATAGAATCAAATAAGAGTTGTAAAATTTACAGGAGAATGTATATGTTTAAACAAGTTGGTCGTTTAACACCGGAAGATATGAAGGAATTACGACTGAAAGTTGTTGAAATCTTCGAACAAGTAGAAAAAAAGAAACTAACATCTGCCATTAGGAGAATTAACTTAATCGCTAATACTGCTAACTATTTTGTTAGAGAAGAACTCGGAAAACTATTGGCAGATTGTGAAGATAAAGAGTCTATGGATGAGATATGTCATAAAATGCTGAAACATAAAATCTATGGAATTAGAGCTACTGCTCTTTTTTATTTCTATTACAAAGATACAACTAATGCAGAAGAAGTTATCATTGTTTTAGATAAGTACTATGACAAAGTGCCATGGGAAGCAGAAACTATTGCTTTAAATATGTGGAAGAAACACCCCAAAACTATGAAGAAATACATGCCTGAATGGCAAAAAGATAAAGATGAAATTAAAAGATCTTTATCATTACACGGGATGGAAAACATTGCTTCAAGCGATCCTAAATTCATTATGAACTTCATTGGAAATATGATTGATGATGAATCTTTAGAAGTGCAAAAGAAGATTACCCACATTCTTACCCAAGTAGGTAGATCAAAGCCTAATAAATGCTACCCGATTGTTAAAGAATGGCTGCATGATGCTGATGATCAAAGAATTAAGACTATCTGGGTTAGTATGAAAAAACTGGCAAACATTATTACCCAACAGAGCAACCGTGATAAATCTGCAGAATTCGTGAAAGTTACCACTCGTACAGTAATGGAGTGGAAAAAAGATCCTAATCAAAATGTCTCAATTATGGGCGGTAAATTAGCTCAAATTCTCAAAATAAAATAAGACTTTTAGATTCTAATTAATAAAATAGGGCATGGTAATGGCTTGTTCTGTTATCTTTTACCTATATTATTTAATGTTGAACCTAAAAACTTACTAATTACAAAGGACTTAAAATGAGTAATGAATGGTTAAGCCTAGGAAAAAGTTTAGAAGATTATTTAGAGAGAATTCTCGTATTAGGGCTTTCCAACGAGAAGATTAGGGTAACAGATTTAGCTCTAAAACTCGATGTTAAGAAGCCTTCTGTTGTTACTGCTTTAAAAAAGCTGGCTGAAGAAGAGCTAATAGTTTATGAAAAGTATAAAGAGATTCTTTTAACAGAAAAAGGAAGAGAATTTGCAGGTAAGATATATCGACGGCATTTAACCTTAACCAGGTTTTTTAATGAAATCCTTGGTGTGGAGTATGCACAAGCTGATGCTGATGCATGTCTTATAGAACATGATATCAGTTTAGAAACTTTCAACAAAATGTTTGCTTTTGTGGAGTTTATCGAAAGAACTCCTGAGGCAAAAGAGGTAGTAGAGAAATTCAAACAGAAATTATAGAAGGGAACTTTTAATGCACATAAAGATTAAAGAAATAGTAGCAAAATATGATAATAAGAAAGGTTCACTCATACCTATCTTACAAGAAGTGCAAAAAGAATTTGGGTATCTATCCCGCGAAAATATCATCAGTGTTTCTGAATTAACCAATATTCCCAAAGCAGAGATTTATGGAGTAGCCACTTTCTACTCTATATTTAAACTTAAGCCACAAGGAAAGTACACAATAAGAGTGTGCAAAGGCACTGCTTGCCATGTTTCCGGTGCAAAAACAATTTTAGAAACTGTTAAAGAAACTCTCAAACTTAAAGGTGATGAGGATACCACAGAAGATAATTTATTCACTCTCATAGAAGTAGCTTGTCTTGGTTGTTGCTCTTTAGCTCCCGTAATTATGATAGAAGACAAAACCTATGCCAAGCTTACTGCTGCTAAAATCCCGGAAATAATCAAAACTTTTCTTAATGAGGTGAATGATGATTAGAACAGTCGTCAAGGTTGGTATGGCGAGTTGTGGTTTGGCTGCCGGTGCTCAAGCAATTTATGAGGAAGCTAAAAAGATTTTAGAAGAGAATAATTATAATATAGAATTAAAGCAAACAGCTTGCAACGGCATGTGTCATGTGGAACCCTTAATTGAAGTTATTACGGAAGATGGGGTGGATACAATCTATGGATATTTGGAATCAAAAGATCTGCGTTCTATTTTTGACACTATCCAAGCCGGTGAATATAAACATGCTAAAATTATCTATTCTAATAGAGAAGAAGCTCCGGAAAACTACTTATTGGAATCTCAAGTGAGAATTGTGTTGAGAAATTGTGGTGTTATTGACCCCGTTATCATTGAAGAGTACATTGCCAGAGATGGCTATTCTGCTCTTAAAAAAGTTCTTTCTCTCTCAGGTGAAGAGATTATTGATATTATCTCAGCTTCCGGTTTAAGAGGCAGAGGTGGGGCAGGTTTCCCTACCGGACTCAAGTGGAAGCTGGCATATCAAAATAAAAGTGATAAGAAATATGTTATCTGTAATGCTGATGAGGGTGATCCCGGTGCTTTTATGGATCGTTCAGTATTAGAAGGCGATCCGCATAATGTTATTGAAGGCATGATTATTGGTGCCTATGCTATTGGGGCAGATGAAGGCTATGTCTATGTTAGGGCTGAGTATCCCTTAGCGATTAAACATCTCGAAATTGCTATTCAACAAGCTGAAGCCAAAGGTTTTCTGGGTAAGAATATTTTGGGAACAGATTTTAGTTTTCACCTTCATATTAAAGAGGGTGCAGGTGCTTTTGTGTGTGGGGAAGAGACTGCACTTATGGCATCAATAGAAGGCAAACGTGGAATGCCTAATTTAAGACCACCATATCCCGCAGAATCAGGTTTGTGGGGGTTCCCGACTAATATTAACAATGTAGAAACATGGGCTAACATAACTTGGATTATTCTTCATGGTGCAGAAGAATTTGCTAAGCTGGGAACTGAAAAATCAAAAGGAACAAAAGTCTTTGCGCTTGCCGGTAAAATAAAGAACTCCGGCTTAATTGAAGTTCCAATGGGGATGACCCTCAAAGATGTCATCTATAAAGTTGGGGGTGGCATGAAAACTGATTCTCCTTTCAAGGCGGTTCAGCTGGGAGGTCCTTCCGGTGGTTGCATTCCTGTTTCTTTACTAGATACCATAGTAGATTACGATTCTATCAGTCAAACTGGTGCTATCATGGGTTCCGGTGGTATGGTAGTGATGGATTATGATACTTGCATGGTCGATGTTGCTAAATTCTTTCTTAACTTTACCCAAAACGAATCCTGTGGTAAGTGTACTTTTTGTAGAATTGGTACAAGGAGAATGTTAGAGATTTTAGAGAAAATTACTTCCGGTAAAGGGGAAACAAGTGATATTAAAATCTTAGAAACTCTTTCCGAAAAGATAAGGTCATCTTCTTTATGTGGACTTGGACAAACTGCACCTAATCCGGTTCTGACCACATTAAAATATTTCCGCAATGAGTATGGATCTCATATTGTCGATAAAAGATGTCCTGCTAAAGTTTGCACAGACCTGCTGACATACCATATTATTACTGAAAAGTGTGTAGGTTGCACTGCTTGTGCCAAGGTATGCCCTGCCGGTTGCATCAGCGGAGATGTGAAAAAGCCTCATCTGATTAATCAAGATTGTTGTATTAAGTGTGGCTCATGTTACATAGCTTGTAAGTTTTCTGCGATAGAGGTTGGATAGGAGTAATAATGATTAAAATAACACTTAACAATAAAGAAGTTTTAGCCCCTGAAGGGTCATCAATACTAGATGTAGCCAGAAAAGAGGGATATAAAATCCCTACACTCTGTCATGATGAAGAGTTAAAACCTTTCGGCTCATGCTGGGTTTGTGCTGTGAAAGTAGAAGGTAGAAGAGGATTTGTAACTTCTTGCGGAACAGTAATTAGCGAAGGAATGGTAATTGATACGGAAGGGGAAGAGATCAGAAAAGCACGTAAAGTGGCTTTAGAATTAATTCTTTCCGATCATTATGCAGATTGTGAAGCTCCTTGCAAAATAGCCTGTCCTGCTAAAATAGATGTCCAATCATACCTTTCTCTAATCGCCAATAAACAATATCACGAAGCGGTAAGTGTGATTAAATCACAACTGCCTATGCCACTATCAGTTGGTAGAATCTGTCCTGCATTTTGTGAAGAAGAGTGTAGAAGACAAATTGTCGATGAAGCTATTGCGATTAGACAATTAAAGAGATTTGCCGCTGACTATGATGCTCAAGACTACTGGTCTTATATTCCGGAACGAGAAGGGAATAAGCATAAGAAAGTCGCTATCATTGGTGGTGGACCATCAGGCTTAACCTGTGGCTATTATCTCTCTAATCAAGGGTATCAGGTTAAAGTATTCGAATCAATGCCAAAACCCGGTGGTTGGCTACGCTACGGTATTCCGGAATATAGACTTCCCAAGGAAATCTTAGATACTGAAATTGAACTTATGTGTGCTAATGGCATGCAAATTGAGTGCAATGCCAAAATAGGTGATAATATATCTTTCAATCAGTTAAGAGCAGATTACGATGCGGTTTATGTCGCTATCGGAGCTTCTGAAGCTGTACCTATGCATGTTCCCGGCAGTCATCTCAGAGGTTGTTATCTGGGTGTTGACTTCCTTCGCGATTATGCATTGGGAAACCCTCCTGATCTAGGCAAGAGAGTCATAGTAATCGGTGGTGGAAATACTGCTATCGATTGTGTGAGAACTGTTTCACGCTTAGGAGCCAAAGCTACTATTGTGTACCGGAGAGCTAAAGAGCAAATGCCGGCTGAAAATTTTGAAATTGAGGCTGCAGAACATGAAGGAGTAGAGTTTAAACTACTTACTAATCCGGTAGAATATTTTGGTGAATTGGGGCAGCTCAAACGAGTAAAATTAGAGAAAATGGTACTTGGTGAGCCTGATGCTACAGGGAGAAGATCTCCGCAACCTACAGGAGAATATGAGATAATCGAAGTTGATTCTGTAATTGCTGCTATTTCCCAAAAGCCCAATTTAGATTTTATGTTAGGTGAAGATAATTTTGTCGATGGTAAAGAGCTTCCTTTTACACGTTGGAACACTATTAAGAGTGATGAAACTACTATGTACACAGGTTTAGGCAACGTTTTTGCCGGTGGTGATGTGCGTCGTGGTCCTAGCACAGCAGTGGAAGCAATTGCTGATGGGAAAATCGCAAGTGAGACCATTACACGCTTCCTCAAAGGTGAGAATATTGCCGAACATAAGTATTGTTTTAACTCTGTGAAAGCTAATAAGTTAGAAGATGTTACTACTGAACTTTTCTCAGATTATGAAAAGATCCCTCGTGCTATCATGCCAGAAATAGAAATCTCTGAAGCTAAAAGTAGTTTTTCTGAAGTAGAAATAGGCTTTAGTGAAAAAGAAGCAGTTGCAGAGGCTAACAGATGTTTAGAATGTGGCTGTAAGGTAAATGAGATTTGTTCTTTAAGAAAATATGCTTCAGAATATAATGTAACCCAAGATGTCTTCATAGGAAGCAGAAATGAGCATCCTGTTGATCACTCTCATCCCTTTATTCTGCGTGATGCCAATAAATGTATTGATTGCAGCAGATGTGTCAGAACCTGTGCTGAAATTCAAGGTGCCGGTGTCTTAGGCTATATTAATAGAGGATTTAAGACCTTTATCGCTCCCGAATTTGGAGAGAGCCTAAACAACACTACTTGTGAATCCTGTGGAAAGTGTATTGCTGTCTGTCCTACCGGTGCTTTGGTATCCAAAAATATTAACTACAAACTACATCCTTTAGAGAATAGAAAAGTTATTCAATCTTGTGGAATGTGTGGAACTGGCTGTGATATCTTAATCGATGTCCATACAAATGTAGTAAGTTTTATCGCTTCACCTGCTGAAGAACCTGCTGATTTATTGCCTATGGAGTATGATTATGCTCGTTCTTTCAATGGCAGAAACCTCTGCTATAAAGGTCGTTTTGGCTGGCAGACGATAGACATAAAACCAACGCTTCCAAGAGTTAAGGTTAATGGAAAATGGCAAGAGATCGATTATCTTCAACTTCAAGCTATTATTAAAGAAAAGTTGAATGTCGGTTTCAAAACCTATTTATCACCTAATCTTTCAATAGAAGAGATGTTGCTTGGACAAGAGATAGCTAAACATCAAAAGCAACCTATTAGCTGGCTACAAGAATTAGATGATTATCATAAAGAGTTGTTGACCAAAAGCTACACAGTGGTTAGTAAAGAGCATCTTTCTCAAGCTGAAAACTATATCCTCGTAGGTGAAATATCTCACACCTTGAGAACCTTAATCAGGTTGGAACAACGTAAAGGAAAAACTCTTACTTTGGTTAACTACCCAAAAATAGATTTTGTTAAATTTGCTGACTATAAATATAATAATATCAATGAGATAGAAGATTTATCTAAACCTAAAACTATCTTTGTTTATGATCTTAATAAAGTAAGTATAGCTGATGCTCATTCTATTTATCAGCATGCTTCTCAGCTTTCTGACTTTAATGCAGGTAGCTATATTTATCTTTCTTCAACCTGGAATAACCTTCGGGCTGTCCCATTTATCGCTTTAGAAACACGTTCTAATGACCAAGTAGGTGCTGATATCTTCTATGGAGATTTACCTCTTGCTTATAAGAAAGATAAGTTTACCGTTCTGATTAGTGATGTGTTTGTTGAAAATACAGATATTGATCTCTTTATCCCTAAACCATCTTATCTGGAAATCGAAGCTGTTGCTTTTGCTGATGATATGCGGATTAAAGTCTTCTCCAACGCCAAAAAAAGCAATTTGCAAGACATGTTAGTGAATACTCTGGTCGAGACTCAGTTAATCCCTATTAGTATGGCAGAGATGTCTAATTGGAACAATAGGGCTGATGCCTTTATTCAAACTATTGAGTTTAATGATCAATTAATGAAGCTTGGTAACACTAAGAAAATAGATGCACTTAAAACTTATCGAGATATGAAAGTAGCACGCCAAGGCTAAATTTATTGGTTAAAAATATTAAGAGAGTCGCGGGTAACCAGGACTCTCTTTTTCTATATTTAAAGTTATTTTCTTGTTTTAACAAAACATCTATTTAGCCCAACTATTTGCTAAAGAAACAACTACTTTAACAGCTGCCACCATAGAAGATACAGGCACCCATTCACTTAATGAATGATACAAGAATCCACCGGTAAAGATATTAGGGGTTGGAACTCCCAAATAGCACAATCTGGCACCATCAGTACCACCGCGGATTGGTGTTTTTAAGGGTTTGATATTAAGGTCTAACATAGCATGTTCTGCCTTATTAACTACCTCAGGGTATTTCTCTAAAACCTCTTTCATGTTTCTGTAAGAGTTTGAATGATTGACTTTTATGACAGCTTCCGGATGTTTAACTCTTAATGTTTCTGCTACTGATTCTAAGTAATCTATTCTGTGAGCATTCTTTTTAGCATCAAAATCTCTCACAATAATATCTATAACTGCATCGGTTTCATCACCTGTAACCTTTCTCACATGATAAAAACCTTCTCTATTTTCTGTGTGCTCAGGACTTTCATGTTCCGGTAAACAAGCTACAAAATGAGAAGCAATTCTCACAGCATTAATCATTATATCTTTGGCATTACCGGGATGAACATTTCTGCCTTTAATGGTGATTTTAATACTATGGGCATCAAAACACTCATCTTCTAGCTCTCCAAGTTCACCACCATCAATAGTATAAGCAATATGACCTAATCTTTTAATGTCAATATTATCGGTTCCTGCACCAACCTCTTCGTCAGGAGTAAAGCAAATTCTTAGTTCAGGATGAAGAATATCAGGATTCTCTTGAAGAACATGTAGAGCTGTCATAATCTCAGCAATCCCGGCTTTATCGTCAGCACCTAATAGAGTATCGCCTGAAGAAGTGATGATTTGTTCACCTATATAATCAAGAAGCTTAGGACATTCGGAGGGTTTCAAAAAGAGATTGTCGTTCAGAGGATAAGCAAGATCTTCACCTTGATAATTTTTTCTGATTAATGGCTGAATATTCTTACCTGAAACAGCCGGACTTGTATCCATATGAGCTAGAAAAGAGATAGGCTCAGTTGTAACATTTGGAGAAGCCGGAAGTATGGCGTAAACATAACAATATTCATCAACCTCAACATCTTTTAGTCCCAATTCAACTAATTCATTTTTAAGAAGCTTAGCTAAATCCCACTGCGTTTCAGTTGTAGGATTTGGCTTATTTTGCTCATTGGAAGTAGTCTCTATTTGCACATACCGAAGAAATTTATCAACTACCATATCTTCAATATAATTCATTTCTGAGTAATCAATCATTATGTAATTCCTTATTTTTATCTTAAGTTGTTGTAAATAACAAAAAAAGCGGTCATTGACCGCTTATTGTTTAGGAAGAATAGATTAGTTACCAAACTCTTTTTCTAATTCTTCAAATCTTTGAGAAGCTTTAAATTCATTATAGAGAGCTTCTTCATTTTTGATTGCATTAAGGGTGTGTTTATTAATTTCACTTTGAGGTATTTGCACTCTTACAAACACTTTGATTTTTCCATCTTTTTGTTTTATAGTTTCGCTCTTATCAATACGAGTACCTTTAAAAGATGCTCTTGAAACAACTTTAACTACTGAAGATGTGAGAGCTAATACTTGAGGGTTGTTAACTCCTGACTCTTCATTGAAATTTTTAATCATACCTTTAACATTGGCTTCCACATAATTTGCAGCAGCTAACATAGCGGTTGCATAAGCTGCATCTTTAGCGATTGAACTTGTTGATTTAACGCCTTCACCATAAGTATAAACAAATTCAGGGTTATCTTGCATGTCCCACCATTCCGGTGCATACATAATAACATGATCTGCTGCTTCTTTTTTAGGTTTTTTATTCGAAGAACAAGCCACACTAAATATTGCCATTGAGATCAACAAAAATAATACAATCCATTTTGAATTTTTCACATTTCCTCCATTCATTATCTATATCATTAACCAAATATTATTTCCAAATCAAGTTGTGTCAAGTTAAATATTATAAACTCTCTTTTTTGTTTATTAAATTGTTAATTTATCCCCTATTTACTATCTGTAACTCAATGATAAATAGTTTGCTATAACTTTTTTTCTTTTATTATAATTAATTGCTAATCTACAAGAAACAGTTATCTTAAAGATAGAAATTAATATTTAATAAAAAGTGGCAAACCTCCTGTTTGCAACATTTAGTCTTATTTCTTATAGTTAAATGTACTGGTTTTTCTCAATCATTATAGCTTTAAATTAGTTAATTTTGGGAAAGCTTAAACTAGTTATGTTGTCCTTTTCTGATTTAAAACTTGACTTATTTACTTAAAAATTTAAAATTTGTAAAATTCATATTTTTAAGAAGGGATTATTATGAAATTGAAAGATATCTTAGAGTTAATAGAGGGAGAATTGCTTACACCTGAGGCTGATTTAGAGGTAGATATTCCCTGTGCCTTTGGTTCTGATTTAATATCAGATATTTTAATGTGCACAAAAGAAGCTACGCTATTATTAACCGGATTGACCAATCCACAGGTGATAAGGCTTTCCGATATGATAGATTTGCTGGGAATTATTTTTGTTAGAGGCAAAAGACCTCCACACGACCTTATTAATATGGCTATTGAAAGAGATTTACCTTTAATTACTACCAAAATGACCATGTATAAAGCATCCGGTCTTCTCTATAATAACGATTTAAGAAGTTGTCACATTTAAGATGGCAGAATATTGTAATGTCAGTGCAGACTTTAAAGAAAGGTTTGAGCGGTTTTTACAGGAAAGACCTGCTCCGGCAATTACTTTAGAGTTTCGAGTAGTGAAGCATGACTTTAATAGTGCCGGGAATGGCTCAGCCGAACTGAAACGTATGTTGAAAAAACTAGGAGTTGATCCTATTGTTTTACGCAAAGTTGCTGTTGCCTCTTATGAAGCGGAGATTAATTTGGCTGCTCATTCCGAAGGCGGTGTTATGAAAAGTAATGTTCATGCTGATTTAGTTCATATTGTATTTGAGGACACAGGTCCAGGTATTGAGGATATTCATAAAGCTTTAGAACCGGGATTTTCTACAGCAGTTGAGTATGTTCGAGCCATGGGTTTTGGAGCTGGTCTGGGTTTGCCAAACATTAAAAAGAATTCAGATGCAATGCGTCTTGACTCAGTGAGGGGAAGAAATACAATATTAGAAATTGTAACTTTTTTTAAATAGATAGCAGGAATATATGTATCAGAAAAATGTCTATTTTCACGCTTTAAGAATAATGCAAGAAAACTGTACAGGTTGCACTGCATGTGTTAAAGTGTGTCCAACTGAAGCCATTCGAATACGGAACAAGACCATTGTTATAGATGAAAGAAGATGCATAGATTGTGGAAACTGCATTACAGCATGTTCTTTTAAAGCTATCGTTCCCTACTATGATGAGTTTGATATTATGAATAATTTCAAACACAAAATTGCTATTTTCTCAACAGCCTATGCAGGTCAATTTTCAGAAGAGAACAACTATGCTACAATCAAAAAAACTATCTTAAGATTAGGTTTTGATGAGGTTGCTGAAGAATCAAGTGTTGTGGATTTTATGACAGAGATGATTCAGAAATATATCAGAGAGAATCAAGATATTAGGCCTGTTTTATCAAGTGGTTGCCCGGCTGTGGTCAGACTTATTCAGGTACGCTTTCCTTCGCTATTGTCTAATCTTTTCCACATTGAAGCACCTATGAGTATTCTCTCATACTACTTGCGAGAGCAAGCTAAAAAGAAACATAATTTCACTGATGAAGAAATAGGCGTCTTTTTGATTGTGCCGTGTGTATCGCAAGTTACTGCAGTTCATCAACCTGAAGGAACTTATAAAAGCTATCAGGATGGAGCTTTCTCGATTAAACAGATATATAGTAAGGCTCAAGAGATAATCAAAGAAACTTGGTATGATAATGAACCTATAGATACTTATGAAAGTGGATTAACCTACGGTATTGCAGCCAAAGAAGCAGATAGAATAGATTCTGAAGATATTAGAGTCTTATCTGTAACCGGCATTGATAACTGTATTGAAATTCTTTCCCGCATTGAAGATCACCATTTTGATCAATATCAGTATGTAGTTTTGCGAAGTTGTGATGTGGGTTGTGTTGGCGGAGGCTTGAATGTAGAGAATAAATTTATTGCTATGAGCAGATTAAAGAAATTAGCCAACAAACTTAATGATGATAAATTGGATTATACAGAGTTCTGGGATTTACATAAAAAGAAAAAATTTGATGTTTTGAAACTTAAGCCCAGATCAATTATGGAATTAGACGATAATCTTTTTGCTGCCTTAGAGAAGATTCAAAAGATTCAAAAGATAGTTAAGCAATTACCAGGGATTAATTGCAGTGCCTGTGGCTGCCCTACCTGCTACGCTTTAGCTGAAGATATAGTTCAAGGAAAAGCAAAAATTAGTGATTGTGTGATTTTATACAAACAAAATTTAGATAAAATAGATAAAAAAGGATAATTATAATGATAAAGTTAACAGATTATTTAGCAAAGATAGAGCATGAAGTTATTAATTCGGAAGTAGATATCAATAGTGTCAAGCTTGATTCAGGATATGTTTCAGATTTACTTTCTGATGTCATGGGTTCGGCGAAAGAGAAAATGGCATGGTTTACTATTATGAAACACATGAATGTAATAGCAGTCGCCTCAATGGTCGATATTCCTTGCATCGTTTTTGGAAAAAATACTACACTTGAGCAAGCAGTGATTGATAAAGCAGTAGAAGAAGGAATTGTATTAATCAAGACACCCTTGTCTGTATTTGCAGCCGCAGGAGAGCTTTATAAACTACTACATCAAGATTGATGCTCAAAAAATATAAGATAGACTTGCATAACCATACTGTGCTTTCTCCCTGTGGAGATTTAGAAATGTCTCCTCATTCAGTACTTTACCGTGCCAGGGAGTTGGGCTTGGATATTATAGCGATTACTGATCATAATAGTTGTAAAAACTGCCAAGCTTATCATGACTTAGGTGAAGAGTATGGAATTGTAGTTATATGCGGGATAGAGATACAGACTAGTGAGGAAATTCATGTTATTGCACTTTTTGCTACTTTGCAGGAAGCTCTTAAATTTGATAAACTAATAGATGAAGTTCTCTTACCAATTCAAAATAACCCAGATTTCTTTGGCGACCAGGTGATTGTTGATAAAGATGAGAATATAATTGGGATTGAAGAGATAGCCCTGATCAATTCAGTTACTTGGGATTTTGAAACTACGGTAAAAAGGGTTAAACAATTTGATTCAATTTGTTACCCTGCCCATATAGATGCCAAAAGCAACTCTGTTCTTTCTCAATTGGGATTTCTTCCCCCAGATAGTGAAGTTGACGGAATAGGCATCACAGCAAGATGTGATATCAACTCTTTCTTAACTAAAAAAAGCTATCTCGCCACTAGAACCGTCATTAGAAGCTCTGATGCTCATTACCTGCATGAAATGGGCTCAGGCAGTTGTTTTGCCAGGTTGGAAGCTCCCACTTTTGCAGAATTAAAGAAAGCTTTTGCCCGCCATGATGGAAGAGAGATTATTCCGGCTTAGAAGATTCAATAGCGCAGCATGCATTAATTTGCGTTAATTTGTGTGAAAGCCATTTCTAAGCAACTATTCATTGTTAGTTGAAAACCTATCTTGCTTTTTTGTGATTTCACAATATATTATATAGAAACAAGATAGGAGATAGTTATGTTATCAAGAATAGCAACTAGTATTAGCATTTTGATTATTATACTAAGCATTTATCCTGGAATTCCCCCTGAATTCAGTGTGCTTGCAAAAAGTCTTATTTTAATTGCTGCCGGTTATAGAATATATCGCTACATAGCATCTCAACATTGGGAATGGGTTCTTCCTTTCTTTGTTTTGATTCTTTATATTAACCCGTTCTTCTCTTTTCCTATAGCAGAGATGGCTAATGGCTACACTTTAGATCTAATCCTAAAAGCTGCTTCAATATTCTTATTGGGATATAGTTTTAAACATATAAGCTAATTCAGTTAGCAATTAAGAGTTTTACCACAAAGTTCACAAAGAAAAAAGAGTATTAAGCCTTGTAATATGATGAAGTTTTGATGGATACTCGACCTCTTCACTGGGAATGTCTTATTTCCCTCTTTCTTCGTACGCTGTGATTTAAGAGGTCTCATTGCCAGCAATAACTGATAAACAATTAAACAAATCAACGATGCAATTAATTCGTGTTAATTAGTCTTAATTCGCGTAAATTCGTGTGAAGGTCTTTTCTTTTATCAACTAATAATTCTTAATTATTAATTACTTTTTGATTTCTTTATTGACTGATTTCCCCTTCATTATTATGATGACTAGATATAAAATAAAAAAACAAAAAGGACCAATCTATGAACTACAAAACGAACTTTTCGCAGAGTACTTTAAGTATGAAATCTTCTATGATTAGAGAATTAGTTGCATCCACAAAAGGAATTGAAGGGTTAATCTCCTTTGCCGGTGGTTTTCCATCCCCAAAGACTTTCCCAACTAAAGAACTTGCGGAATTATATCATGAAGTGGTAAAGAATGAAGGTACTGATGTGCTTCAATATGGAGCTACTGAAGGCGATCCTGTTTTCAAGCAGGCTATTATTGATTATGAGAAAAACGTAAAGCTAACCCCGGATGAGATAATCACCTGTGTTGGTGCTACTAATGGCATCTATGCTTATGCCAGAACCTTTATTAATGAAGGTGATGTTATTATTTGTGAAGCTCCAAGTTTCCTAGGAAGTTTAGTCTCTTTCGAAGCTTTAGGTGCACAATTAGAAGGCGTGAATGTTAATGATGATGGCATGGATCTTGATAAATTAGAGCTTCTTATTCAAAAGCTGATTGCTGAGAACAAGAAAATTAAATTCATCTATGCTATCCCTGATTTCCAAAATCCAACTGGTGTAACCATGACCAGAGTTAATAGAGAAAGGCTGATAGAAATTGCTAAAACTTATGGAATCGGCATCTTAGAAGATAACCCTTATGGTGAACTTCGTTACTCCGGTGAGAAAGTTGAGTCCATTTTTGACATAGCTCGTAACAAATGCTATAATCATGTTACAAGCGTAAAATCTTTTTCCAAAATATTAGGTCCCGGTATGAGGGGAGCTTATATAATGGGTGATAAAGAGGTAATCAGTAAGGTCGCTATGTGGCTTCAAAAGGTTATTACTTGCGGAGATGGTGTTACTCAAAGAGTAATTGCTAAGGTTCTCCAAAAAGATATGATAAAAGGTCAGATGAAGAGAATCATGGAAATCTATAATCCAAGCTTACAAGCTATGCTCAACTCTCTTGAAAAGCACATGCCTGCAGGTGTTACCTGGACTAAGCCCGAAGGTGGTATGTTCATTTGGGTAACTTTACCTGAAGATGTGAATGGAGATGAACTATTTGAAGCTGCTAAAGCTGAGAAAGTCTGCTTTATCCCCGGTTCTAAGTTCTACCCAACCGGACAAGAAAAGTACAATGCCATTAGATTAAACTTCACTTTTGCTGATCCTGACACTATTGAAGAAGGTGTTAAGAGATTAGCGAGATCCTTCAAATAAAATAACAAACTAAATTATATAAAGCAGAGAGGTTTATCGCTTCTCTGCTTTTTTATTTTTATAAATATTTTGCAGTAAATCACGATTATCATTGACAAGAACCTCTCCTAATCTCAATTAACACTATATTTGGATTGTGTAGAAGTACACACTAAGATGGAATTCGGTGCGAAACCAAAACAGCCCCCGCTACTGTAAAAGGTACGAAAGGACAAGAAACCACTCTCTATTGAGGGGAAGGAAGTCTGATTAGGCAAGAACCTTTAAGTCAGGAAACATGCCAAATAAATCTAAAATCATACTTTCGGGCGGAAAGTCAGATTTATTACTTTTTATCGTAATACAATCTACAAAATCCCCTGGAAAAGTAAGGAGTTCTACCTATGTGTAGTTTTTTTAGCTTTTCTGGATTACTAAAATCCAAATTTGTTGTCTTAATGATGTTATTGAACATCGTTGTTTTATGGTCTGTTTCCTTCGAAGATATCCAATATTGGGTAGGCGAAGGCGAGAATGAAACTTTACTTATCATTGATTGGAATGATAATCAACAACCTGAATCATTAGTCTGGGGCGTAAGATTCGCCACTGAAATCACCGGCATAGAAATGCTAACCGCTGTAGCTGAAGCCGATTCACGCTTAATAGTAGAAGGTGAATATTTCCTTGATCATCTAACTTTTGAAGGACATAGCAGTACTGATGGCTATGACTTTTGGAGTACCTGGAGCTGGGATGAAGCTTCCGGCTGGAATATGAATAGTGGACTTGGTTCAGATATTACTGATAACATGGCGTTTGGCTGCTCTTATGGCTTTTCTCCGGCGACAGAGCCAGATGAACCTACTCCTGTTGAACCACTTAATAATGTTGAGTACCCGATTTCTTTTGAGGAAGTTGCCTTTTGGGTCGGAGAAGGCGAGAATGAAGCTTTGTTAATCATTGACTGGAACGATAATCAACAACCCGAATCATTAGTTTGGGGTGTGAGATTCGCCACTGAAATCACTGGCATAGAGATGCTAACCGCTGTAGCTGAAGCTGATTCACGCTTAATAGTAGAAGGTGAATATTTTCTTGAACATCTAACCTTTGAAGGACATAGCAGTGTTGATGGTGATGACTTTTGGAGTACCTGGAGCTGGGATGAAGCTTCCGGTTGGAATATGAATGGTGGACTTGGTTCAGATATTACCGATAACATGGCGTTTGGCTGTTCTTATGGCTTCTCTCCGGCGACAGAGCCTGATGATCCTACCGCAGTTGAACTTCCTATTGTTAATAATGAACCACCTATAGCAGGCAATGATGAATATTGGCTTAGAAATGATCTTGCTTACAAGCTTTTTATTCTTGATAATGATACAGATGATGAAGAACTTGACATCTCTATGTTAACAATTGTTACTGATCCTCTCTATGGTTATATTTCTATAAACGATTCAGGCTATCTACTTTACACCGGAGAAGGTAATTATGAAGGACTTGATATCATAGAATATTCACTTCAAGATGTTCAAGGTGCAGTTTCAAATGTAGCAACGATAAACATAAATCTGATCGCTCCTTTTGCTGCCGAAGCTGGCACTGAAACTACTACAGCAATAGCTAATAACTCCGATTTAATCAAGAATTGGGCAACCGGAATTGAAGTGGTGAGAGGAAGTCAGGACATCTCTAATCCTGATGCAGAATTAGCCTCTTATGGTCTTGCTGAGAATGCCTTGGGCGAAGCTACCGACGAAGCTACTTCAGTGGTTTCTTTAGGCGATGGTGGCTATGCTACTCTTACTTTCGAGAAGCCTATCACTAATGGCGAAGGCTTCGATTTTGCCGTTTTTGAGAATAGCTTTTCAGATTTCGCTCTTGAATTAGCCTTTGTGGAAGTGAGTTCCGATGGCGAGAATTTTGTGAGATTCCCTGCAGTTTCTTTAACTCAATACCACACTCAAATTTCCAATTCAGGTCAACTAGATCCGCAATCTCTGCATAATTTAGCAGGAAAATATCGTGCAGGTTATGGAACCCCGTTTGATTTAGAAGAGCTTAGAGACTCTTTGGCAGTGAATATTGACAGTGTTAGTTTCGTAAGAGTTGTTGATGTGGTTGGCTCTATTAATCCTGAATATGCAACTTATGATATTTATGGGAATATTATTAACGATCCCTTTGAAACACCATTTCCTTCCTCAGGCTTTGATTTAAACGGAGTGGCTGTACTCAATGAGTTAACACCGGTGAGTAATCAAGATTCAGCTGTTCCAATGCTAGCAAAAGCCAGCTTGAACAATGCTTACCCTAATCCGTTTAATCCTGAAACAACCCTAAGTTTCTCCTTGCCTGCAAGAATGCAAGTAAACTTAGCAATTTATAATATTAAAGGCCAGGTAGTGAAGACGCTAGTGTCAGCCAGTATGGAGCAAGGAGAACACTCTATCGTCTGGAAAGGTACTGATAACAGGGGAAAACAAGTAGCTTCCGGACTTTATCTTTACCGACTTAGTACAGAGAATTCTAATCAAGTACGTAAAGTAGTTCTGCAAAAATAGATATTAATTAATAGTTAATAAATAAATAAAAGATATTTGTAAGGGCGGAATGTTTTCTGCCCTTTTCCTTTCTTTCATCTGACTTAAGAGTGATACGAAGCCTCTTGTATCCTCTTAATACCATTCTCCTGGCACTCTCACTGGTAGCTGGTATATTTATCGAAAATTGAACAAGCTACCCGCTAAGGTGGCAAGGCTGAGCTTATGTCTTCCTATATAAGTTACTCTAAAATAATATGAATACTGTCAATGGAAGTTTAATCTGGTACACTTTTGGAAGTCATAACTGGTACACTGTTGTCAACTCATTATGCTACAGTTTTCCTTTCATTCTGTAGCTGTTTCCGTCAATTAAAATAGTCTCTGCATGGTGAACAAGTCTATCAACTATTGCTGTAGTTATTACACTATCTCCAAAAGATTCTCCCCATTCTTGGAACAATCTATTTGAAGTAATTATGATAGATCTAAATTCATATAATTCTGCTATTAACTTAAAAAATAGACTTGCATTAACCTCCTTAATTGGTAAATATCCTATTTCATCGATAATAATTAAATCATTTTTTACTAATTTAGCAATCCATTTTTTAAATGTGTTTTCATTATTTGCAATAATCATTTCATCTATTAAATCATTCATATTGTAAAATATTACCTTATATCCGCTCAAGATGGCTTCATACCCCAACGCAATAGAAATATGAGTCTTGCCAACGCCAGGTGGTCCCATAAATATCTTATTTTCTCTATTATCTATCCAGCTGAAGGTCTTCCATTCTGTTATCATTCTTTTTGTTACTGAATGTTGGTATTTAAAATCGAAGTCATCAAAACTTTTTAACATCGGAAAACTTGACCTTCTTATCTGCAAATTAATCAATGTTTGATTTCTGCTATTGCATTCATTTTCAGCTACATATGCTAAGAAATTTAGATAAGATAACTCTTTATCTTGAGCATGTTTTAGATATGATTCTAAATTATTAATAGTGTGCCTACATCTCATTCTTAATAAGTTTTTCTTTAAATTTTCAATCATTTTTTTATTACCTTATTGTATATTGATAAATCTCTTTGAATTGATGATTTTTTCATCTGCTGTTGTCTGTTCATCATTTGCTTATCAATATTGAATAATTTATATTTATTATTTTCATTATTGACAATTAATTCTATTTTAGTAGCTTTAATATCCTCTAATAACAATGATTTAGAAATTATGTTTGACCAATTTAGATGATTGTTATTATTAATCATATTGAGTAATGCTAAAAGTTGCTCTCTTGGATTTTTACGATTATTTGCTACAAGAGAATCTGTCAAAAATGAGATATCAACATTGTTGGGGAACAAAGAATTAATCTCTTTCTTTATATCTTCTAATACTTTAGAGTAATCGATATAATGATTTTGTGATATGGTTGCTCTAGCTTTTATTCGTGAGATCTTGTGAGAAGCAACTTTTTTCTTGCTTACAGGATCTAATATTTCTAACGAATCCCCATTTTCTCTAATATATACACTCCTCTGTTGATAAAGATATGGCACAGAATACTTGTTCTTTTTCCATGATATTAAACCGGTTTTATCTACTTTTCTTGATTCCTCTTCACCAATATTATAGTTTCTTAAGACTTTCTTTTCCTCTAAGAACATATTGAATGGAGTTTCATTTGTTGCACTGTGAAGCCTGTTATTGACCTCTTCAAACCAATCCTTCGCTCGTAGTCTGACTTCCGGTAAATTACTAAAAATCTCTCCATAAAGAAAATCTTCTTTTACTTCTCTAACGGCTCGTTCAACTAAACCTTTACTTTCAGGATCATAACCTTCGCAGGCATGAGGATTTATGGATAGACTGTTCATAAACTGAAAGAATTTGTTATTATATGTTACTTCTCGATATATTTCCTTAATCACTACTAGTTTGGTTTGGTCATAAATCATTGTCTCCGGTATATATCCAAAATATTCAAAACACTCTTTGTGAGCTTGAATGAAATCATTTGTTTTATAAGGTTTAGATTGAAAATGAACAAAAGTCATTCGAGAATAACAATATTTAAATACACAAAAATATATCTTTTCCCTATTTTTATTGATTAAATCAATATAGCACTCTCCTGGATCTACTTGCATTTGAATTCCCGGTCTATGATCTACAACCTTGAAATACCTCTTAACCGGTAAGTTTAAGCTATCTCTGATTTGTTTAGCGAAGTTAAAAAAACCTCGCTGACTTATCTCTAAATCATCATTATCTTTTTTAATAATTCGATATAATTTACTTAGTCTTAGTTTAGGATTATTAGATAATTTTTTAATTATCGCTTCCCTGTGTTTTTCTAAGACGCTTGGTCGATTAACTCTTATTAATTTTTCTTCTACTTCGTCATTAGGTATATTTAAATAACGCAATACGGTTGTTTTTGATATGCCTAAAAGCTCTGCTATCTCTCTTACACTACTTCCAGTTTCTTTCAATACTTTGATGGTATGATACACTTTGGCTCCTTTCATATTGTCTCCCAGAATTTTTATGTTTTAACTCTAGGAAACTGTACCAGATTAAACTTCCATTTGTGTACCAGTTTAAACTTCCATCTACATGTGGTCTTGATTCCGGTTGAATTGTTGATTTGTTTAATTGATGAAGAGAGTCTCAGTATTAGTCTTAATCTTTCTTAATCCGTGAAACTCCGTGGCTAAATCTCTTCATTACTAACTGCTAATTAAAAAGATTCTTGACCGTTTCTAACAATTCATTTTAAATTGAATCATCAAAAACAGAGGAGAAAAATATGCCAAGACTTATAAAAATACTGTTGCCATTAATGCTTATTGTAAGTTCAATAATATTTATTACAGCATGCGTAGAAGAGGAAGTCGCAACCAATGAAAAGGT
>Ga0265294_10001665_pt1 | contig 29871 bp, 28 predicted proteins | sample MunlanPumphouse3_FD_192504 | JGI IMG/M metagenome (GOLD analysis project Ga0265294, IMG submission 192504) | Groundwater microbial communities from a municipal landfill in Southern Ontario, Canada - Pumphouse #3 | ecosystem: Environmental > Aquatic > Deep subsurface > Groundwater | place...
AATTATAAAATCTATTACAGATAAAAAGTATACCGCTAACAATTTTAAAGAAAATGAAACAGGTAAGCTTTACAGGTTTAACGTATCTTCTACTGATGACAAAATAAATTTCGCCGTAAGCTTTGATTTTAATCATGAAAAAACTAAAATTATTTTAAATGGTTTTAACCGCTTTGAACGAAATGATAATAATATCAGAATTGCCTCCGGTGTAAGAGAAGAAGAGACAATGGAAATCTACGTATTAGGTGAAGATATTAGTTTTGCTGTTAAAGGTTATACAAGCGGAAATCTTGAGGAAGAAACCGATAAATTTGAATATGAAATAATAACAGAAGAAATAGATGTAGAAACATTCTTGAAAAATTATGCGGGTTATTATTTGAATAAATATGCCGAAAACCATGAGAAGATGACAAAGGGACGAATATCAGAAATCCAGCTGTATAACCTTTACGCAGAATCTTTGGATATATACTTAGATAGGAATTTAGGAGTTTGTACGGAAGGGGATATTATGTCTGAAACCTGGGCGACACGTATAATTACATTAGTATATTCTGTGAATTTTCCTCAGAATTCTAAAAAGGAAATAAGTGTGAGCTACAAAACGAAAGGAACAATGGATAGACGGGAAACGGTAGAACCTCAATTTACATATGATTATATTTTAAATCCGGCAAGCAATTGGAAGGGATTTAAAAATTTAAATATTAAAATTATAACTCCGGAAGAAGCTCCTTATATTGTAAACAGCAACATTGAATTAAATAAAGAGGATAATAATGTTTATACCGCTTATTCAGAAGAATTACCGGAGGAAGACTTTTTCTTTACACTTTATTCAAAGGAAAAAATTACATTATTAGACAGAACTGAAGGATATTTAAACAGAACTTTCGGTTATTTCACACCTATAGTAATAGGTTTTGTATTTTTAATTACTATTATTGTTATTTTTGTTGTTGTTAAAAACAAGGAAAAGAATAAACAATAAACAAGAGGGTACCTTAAGGACTGTATGAAACGTTTTATGATAGTATCTATATTAAGTTATTACTGAATAAGGTTAAATTGAAAGGTGATGAAGGAATGAATAAAAGAGTTTTTAGTATAATAATGATAATCTTTATATTTATCATGGCAAGTGTGTCCCCTGCTTATGCAGCTAATAGATTAACCACTGTCGCAGTGACGCTACCGACGTTTAAAGTTGTTCTTAATAATACGAATGTGGATAATCGTTACAGTAAATATCCCTTAATAGTATATAAGGATATTACCTATTTCCCTATGACATACAGTGATTGCAGATTTTTGGGATTGGAAACCAAATGGAAGGGAAATCAAGAAGGGTTATCAATAGAAGCATCAGATATAACGGCTGCTTATAGTCCCTATAGAACCGAGGTTAAAAATGGAAGCAGCTATAAAGCAACAATTCCCACATTCCCGATAAAGATAAACGGCAAGCTAATCGATAACAGTAAGGAAAAATATCCGATTTTGATATTCCGTGACATTACATATTTTCCAATTACCTGGCAGTTTGCTGTTGATGAGTTTGGCTGGGATTACAGCTTTGATTCAAATAAAGGACTGGCTATCAATTCCCATAACATCCATTTGCTACAGAGTGAACTCCCAAATGATAGGGCAAAGGATATGGAAGTGGTGGCAATAGCAGATGGATTTGTATATTATGCAGGCACAAATGGACGAATTATGCAATCGGAAATTCGTCCTTCAAATAATGCAGATTCCAATAATGGCATAATTGCACCTCCAACAAGCAAGGTTGTATATCAACTTCCTTTTAACAGCCTAAGTGATGGAAAATCATATGTCTTGCCTCGGTTATATGCTGAAGATGGAAAGTGTTATCTTACATATTATAATGGAGGGGCGACGATGGGTACTGAATATTTGATTCGTTTTGATGGCGATAAAGCAACGTTAATTAATGATACAAGAAACATACAGAAAACCTTTGGAGACAAAGAGTTCCTATGGTGGGCAGGACATACACCGGCTCCGGGGAATTTATATGTGAAAACCGTAGACACAATTGATTCTGCCGATTCAACCTATCCCGGATATAAAAAAATAGGAAATCCTAATTACCTTTATGGTTGGAACTGGAGTATAAATGAAATAGACGGCAGCCAAGGCGGAGCAGGGTCGAGGGACTGCTATCTTATAGGCGATTATTTATATATTATGGCATTTGATAAAAGAGCGGCTGATGATTTTTTTGAAAATGGCGGCATCAAACCTACAACCGGCTTGTATCGGGTGAATATTGAGACCAATGAAACGATAAGAATAAGCGACCAAGAAGTTACAGGGTTTAAAGTTGAAGGAGATTATATTTATTATCACAATGGTTATGTCGAACTCTTCAAGTACAAAATATCGGAAGAGAAGGAATATCCAATAAAGACAAAACTTGAGAGAGGCAATAATTTTATTGAGAATTTTGAAGTCCTTGGAGGCCATATATATTTTGAGAGTGGAAAGGATCATGGATTATATAATTCAAATTATGTGCCTTTAGGACATGGTGTACAAGAATTGAAGCTGACAGGGTCTAACAAGGAATATGTTGCTTGTACACTCTCGGGAAACAATGAGTTGCCGGATAGAATTATTATCTACGATAATACCGGTAAAGAGGTATTTAGATCTTCGGATGATTCATATGCACTAACAGTTGAAGGAAACAAAGTATATTATTTCAATAAAAGCACCAATACAATATGTATAGGAGACCTAAGCGGCGCTTTAAAAGGAGGAGAAGGTCAATGGTAAAAAGAAATTATTTTTATAAAACGTTAATAGTCGCAACCGTTTTAATTTTCATATTTTCACTATACAATATTGTAAGTGGAGTGGAATTTAATGACGATATTCAAAAGGTTGAATTAAATTACTATTACTATGATGGCTTGGGGGAAGATAAAATTGTACAGAGTATCAAAGACGGAAGCTGGCATATTTTAAAACCTGATGGAAGTTTAATTAATCTCAAAGGCAACTATTTAGCCTTTGCCGGGATAGAAGGGGAAAACCTTAATTTCGATGATGATTATTATCGTTTCGTAATTGGCAATGAAAGTTATGATATTGATTATTCTACTCGATTTATATACGTGGATAAAAATGGTATGGAATGTTTTGTGGAGGGATATAAATATGTTGATCCCACAAAAGGAGAAAATTATTTTATCTTAAGAAATATAAAGGGTGATGGTTATGAGACAGGCTTATATCATAAATATAACAAAACAGTGGTTATTCCCGCAGTTTATGATACTTTGAATTATATAAGTGATGAAAGGATAGCAGCAGGCAAAAACGATAAATATGGATTAATCAACATTAAACAGGAAGAAATAATACCATTTGAATATGATAATCTTGATTACATAAATGATAACTTCATAATTGCTGTTAATGAAGATGAAAAATATGGAGTAATCAATATAAATAATGAAGTGGTATTATCATTTGAATATGACGAAATATCTTATGTATATAAAACAAATGACTGTTTTAAAATTTCTAAAAACAATAAATTTGGTTTGGTGGATATTACTGATGCAGAAATAGTAGTTCCCCTAAAATATGATAATATCGAATATTATCCCAATGATATGGCAGTAGCCTTATTAGATGAGCAGTCCGGAGTAATAGATATAAATGACAAAGAAGTTGTGCCCTTTATATATGATGGCATAATATACTATGAAGAAGGATTTACAGTTTACAAGGATGATTTAGCAGGTTTTATAAATAGGGAAGGAAAGGTAATATTACCTGTTGAATATTATGATATTTCAGATGTCAAAGATGGCTATATTACTGTAGTTGATAATGAAAACCTTAATTCTGCAGTATATGATATTAAAGGCAACGAAATTGTACCTCCAATATATGATTATATGGATTATCATGCTACAGACAAATATATGATTGTGAATAATGGATCTTATGCTGATTTTGTTGATAAAGAAACCGGAAATGGAATTTTGGATAATGATATACATTATCCGGGTATAGAATACATAAATGATAAATATTATGCAGGCGGAAGCAGATATAGCTTTGCTATTGTTAATTTCTCAGGTCAGAGGTTAACAAGGGAGAATTACAACAATATTTCAATTATAAACATTGATGGCGAGGAGCTAATAGCAGCCAAATATAATACTGAAAGGTTTAATACTCACTTTGATTATTTCAAACAAACAAAAGGGCCCTCATCATGGGCTGTGGATGAGGTTAGCAAAGCCATAGAAAGTAATTTAGTTCCATTTGAATACCAGTCAGCATTTACTTTTAATATAAAAAGAAATGAATTTTGTACCATAATGGTAGAATTTTTGGAAGAGTATTATGACATTTCAAGGGAAGAAATTATTAAGGATAAGAATATAGATGTGACCAATCAGGCCTTTGTTGATGGAATTAATGAAGATATAGCTATCTGCCTCCACTTAGGTATAGTTAAGGGAAGGGGCAACGGTATATTTGACGGAGAAAGTAAAATTACAAGAGAAGAAGCGGCTGTTATGCTGACTAATTTGGCGAAATATTTAGGATTGAATACTGATGCATATGAAGCAAAATTAAATGATAAAAAAGAAGTATCAGAATGGGCGATGGATGCAGTGAACTTTGTACTAAAAAACAAATTCATGCAAGGTGTCGGCAATGATATGTTCTCTCCTAAATCAAATATAACAAGAGAACAAACCTATATTATTATTTATAGAATACTTAATGAAACTGAATTTTATTCTTTATTTGATAAAGCGAGCGAAGCATGGGGCTGGTTTTATGTTGGAACTATGCCTTTGAAAGGAACACAGGGATTGCCTATTGTTGGAATTGATACCGAATCAGGAATATGTTTCGAAGTGGATTATGAAGGTATCGAAACTTTAGAAGATTTGGAGAACTATTTAAAAACAATATTTTCTGATGAAAAAGTTGAGGGCATGCTAAAATCCGGCAGATACTTTGACGTGGACGGCAAATTGTGTGCCTATGATATGGCCAGAGGTACTAATCATAGTTATGGCAAAATAGCGGAAGTAAATAAGAATATTATAAGTGAAAATAAAATCGAGTATACTGTTTCAGTTGAAAAATTAGATTATAACTATGAATTGGAAGGATATGAAGAATTCACATTTGTTACTGAAAAAAGCGGTGATTTCCGGGTGTTTTCAGAATTCCCTGCATGGTGGTAAAACCTAAGGGATGGCAAAGGCAATGAACTTTGGAGTAAGTATATATATGGAGAAAAGAATGAAAATTAAAGTGTTGTTATTTTTAATATTTTCAATGATATTATTAAGTTCTTGTTCAGCTGAGACGGAAGAAAAATTAAATGGTATAAAAGATTCCGAAATCACAGAAATAGAAAAAATTAATAATAATAACGAAAATCCTGAAGAAGAAATTCTTAATAATAAAGAACATGATGAAATCATAGAGCAAATTGTTAATGATATAAGAATGGAATCAGGAGTAACAGAAGATATTGAATTATCAGACATTAAAAGAATACATGATACTTATTATGTTGTTGTCAAAGTAAACAAGCCTGATTTAACTGACCAATATTATATGTTATGGAAATATAATAATACTGCTAAAGAAATGTTATTGAAGGGAAATATTATTGAAATAGCAGCAAAAGATAATTACTATTATGTTAATTACCTTGAAGATTCAGGTGATAAATATAGAATCATTAAGTATAATCATAATGATGAAAGTTATGAAAAGATAATATATGAGGGAAGCTCACTAAAATTCAGTTTTAGTCCCAATAATGAATATATGTTTATAGAAGCCCATAATCAAGTAGATAATACTGAAATAATAGTGCTTGATGAAGATTATGGAATTCTTTTTAAAAGTTCAATATACAATAATGGTGAAAATGTATACGACCATCACCCTGTAGAAATAAAATTTATCAAATGGTCAAAAGATAATACAAAGCTTTGGGTTGCAACAGGTTGGAATGCTTATGTAATGACATTTCACTTGATAGATATTGAAAATTCAACTTTAAAAACATATTATACCGGTGAAAACTATGGTATAACTGAAATTGATTTAAACCCGAATAATGGCTCCATTGCTTACAGCACAAAGCCGGAATTTTATGAAAGCGGCTCATATGATGAATTTATGCAAAATCAAACACCAATATATTTGTATTTTCTAAACTTATATACCGGTGAAAAGGTTGAAATAGCAAAATCAATAACCATGGGTTTTAGACCTAAGTGGATAAATAATAAAGAAATTGAATATAACAACCCTGATAGTTTTATGAGATTAACTTTTAATATTGATGATTATTATTTAAATAATGAAGACAATCCTGAAAAAGAAGAGATATGGCAGGATGTGGAAGGTACAACGCCTTATGTAAATGATAATGAGGGTAATTGGTATTATAATGAAACTACATACAAAATAAAACTTAAAATACCATCTATATATTATCAGGATTCTCCTGGGGTTTATTTTTACCAGAGAGAAGATAATAAAGGTTGTTATATATCATTGCTAAATTTCATATACGAATCAGATAAAAATATTTCTTTTATTAAAAACGTAGAGAAGATATACCCTCTAAATAATTATTATGTAAATGAAGACATATTTGTTAATGGAAAAATTGAAGAAGGTGTTAGTGACAATGGTTATAAATATGCTTATTTTACGGTAGATGAAGTTTCGGAGGGCTCACTTATCAGGATTATATCGTATATATTTGTTCAATTAGATGATGATGTAATATGCAAATTAGAATATAGATTATTTTATGATGATTTTGATAAGTTTGATGCTAAAGTAATAATTAATTCTATTACACATACATTGACGACCGGTCCTTGGAAAGATGAATTTTTAGATGTCCATGACCTATCTTCGGATACAGCAAAACAAGTTAATTTTAAAGTGCCATATTTCTATGTTAAAAATTATCGTGGAGTAAAATATTATGAGTCGAAGGAAAAGGAAGGCTTCTTTTGCTATATACATTACTGGATAGATGATAAAGAAGAATTGTTAGTTCATATCAATGATGGTAAAACGGCAATTGAATATATGGGAAACATAACGGAAGGTTATACGAAGAATGGATATAAATATTCATATTATGTAGAAGAGAAAGAAAAATACTATCATAATCCTGAAACAAATATGTCTGAAGACATTTTAGTTCTAATAACAAATATATCTGTTAGATTAGATGAAAATTCTGTATTAAAAATGGACTATGAATTAACAGAAAAAGATTACAGCTTATTTGATATAAATGAAGTATTGGATAGTATTAATATAGCTCCTGAAACCTTTATGGTGACACTGGACCATTATTCCTTGTTCATAAGTAATACCACGGATTTCTATTCAACAAAACCTGCAAAGATAGATGAAGTTACATTTAAAATAGAATATTATGACAATTCAAAAGGTGAGAATTTCGAAGATGTATTTAAGTGGGACGGTAAGGAATTTTTTAAGAAGGATGGGTTTGAATGAAACCAAGTATAAACGTGAAAGTAAAGCATATATGTTACACAAATTTGAAATCGAAAGGAACTATTTTATGAAAAGAAAAATATTTTTATCTTCTCTTTTATTATTATTTATTTTTGCTATTTTTATTTACTCTAACAAGCAAAATGACGTTTTTAAAAAATCCGAATTACATAGTAATATCAATTTAATTGAAGGAGTGAAAGAAAGCTTGGGAACGCTTAATATTACTGTAGATCCTAAAATTGAATTACTTACTGCAGTTCAACAGCAAGCTGAATATGATGTTTTATCAAGATTTGATTTTGATTATAAAGAGGAAATGAATGAATACTTTAATACATATAAAAATCATAAGGTTGTAAAAACCTTTAATAAATTAAGAATCAGGGGGTTTAGTTATGATGCACCTCCTAATGTTATGTTGTATCTTTCAAACAACCTGACTGTAGATGAAAACACAAAAATACCTGACAATTTAATTGCAAGGGCATCCGGAGAGAAAAAACTTTCAAGTTTTATTAATGAATTAAAAGATTTTAGTTATGAATCAGATTTTAATAAACTTTACGAACAAAATATTCCATTTTATCAAGCAATGATTGATAATGTATACGACAAGACTAAGGATATGGAATTAATCGATTCTTTAGATAGTTATTACGGAATGGAAGTCAACTCCTATAATTTAATCTTATCACCACTTCTTCATGCCGGAGGGTATGGTCCAAAAGTAGAGGCAGATAATGGATTGTACGATGTCTACGGTATAATAGGTCCCGATGGCATAATTAATAACGATGAAAGCGTAATACCGGATTACTCAAGTGAGGCAATTCTTTATATAGTATGGCATGAATTCAGTCATTCCTTTGTTAATCCTACAACTGAAAAGTTTATTGATGAGATTAGTATGTATGGTGATTTGTATTCCAAGATAGAAAAACAAATGGAATCTCAGGCTTACACTAATTGGCAAACTTGCGTAAATGAACATATAGTACGAGCTATTACAGCAAGATTAATATATTTAAATCAGGGACAGTCTGCATATGACTCAACAATAGCAAAAGAAAGAGCAAATGGTTTTTATTATGTTCCTGCATTGTGTGATAGCTTTGCAAAGTATGAAGAAAACCGGGGTAAATATCCTACATTTGAAAGCTATTATCCTGAGCTTATAAATGTTTTTAAAGAACTCTCTGAGCAGGAATTAGGTGAAGAATTCTTTAAAATTGACTTTTTAGGTCCAATTAACGCTTCTTTCAATAATCTTGATTCAATTGATATCGCAATCATTATGCCAACAAATGAGAAAAATGCAGAAATTCAAGATGAAATTTATTTTTATGTGGAAAAAATAAAAGATAAGTTTTTTCCTAATGCTGAAATGATTAAGGATACAGAAGCTTTAAATCGGGATCTTGGTGATTATACAATAATTGCATATGGTACCTTTGAAGGCAATACATGGCTACAGGAACATAAAGATAGTTTTCCCTTCAAAGTTGAGGAAGATAAGATAACTGCTGACAAAGTCTATGGGGATACCGGCATGATAATGATTAGTGCAATGCCAAATCCTCAGAACTATAAGAACCCTTTAGTAATTTATACTGCACAAGATTCGGAGGATATTATAGAAATAAACAATGTTTTCCATGGACCAACCGATTTTATTATTTCAAAGGATGGAGAAGAGTTATATTCTGGATTCTATGATAAAAATAAAGAAAATTGGAGTTTCCCTATGGTTGAACAATAATTATGGATATGGAGGTATTATTATTTTGACAATATTAAATTATTGTTAATCGATGAAAATATGTGAAATTAAAAAAATAGCATTACTCTCTTACAAAGTAGTGAAAGGAGTAATAAACAATGAAAAAAACCCGTGAAAAATCAATTCTGGTTATTCTTTTAGCTACAGCAATACTTATCATAATATTGTTTTTCATTGTATTAAATTTAAATTTGGCTTCTACGGATTATGAATATCGTCAATTAGCTTTGCCGGATAATTTCAGTATGCCTGATGCGCGTGTCATAGCAATAGGTACTGCTACACACGGCAATGCGGAACCATATGATATTACAATTGAAATGCTTCAAAAAATGAAAGAAGAAAGAGGTAGCGTTGCATTCGTTTTAGAAGAATTAACGGGAGATGGTGCAAGAATAAATCAAATTCACGCTTATTATGATGATAAGCAAGAAAGGCCTCTTGGATTTTATAACGTATATAACAACAGTGAAATGGAACGATTATTATCTTGGATTAAATCCGAAGATATTAATTTCTACGGTATTGATATTCAATCCATATATCAAACAGTTGAAGTTATTAAAAACTTTTTGAATGAAAAGGGATACTTGGATACAAATATAGATAAATTGCGTTCTGAAACAGATGAGGAATTTGAAAAGCAAATGATTATTGAAAATATAGAAAGTATAATGGATGAATTGTTAAAAAGCAAGACTATAGAAGAACGTGAATTTGATTATATTTCGCACCTGATACACTGCATACAAATGAATTATGAATATGTAGCGGGCGGAGAGCAATATTATGTCGGAGATAAAATGATGGCTGAAAACGTTTTATGGGTTATGGAACATGAAATGAAGTATTATGATAACGAGAATATTATATTGTTTGCACATAGCGGTCATATCATAGAAGATGATTTTACAATGAATTTTAGGGATATGTTGTATATTAACGCGGAAAATAAGGATATACTGTATGTTACTATGGGACATCATTTATCAAATTACCTTGGCGATGATTATTATACTATAGTAACTGAAGCTAAAAACAATTCTTTTTTAGCTGATAGCAATCTCCCCAACGATAAGAGAAAATTGTTTTCAATTGAGCGTAAGGGCTCATTAATAGATGCTATAGGTGCGGAGTCACCAAGTATCAAGTTTTGCACATCGGAATATCTGAAACAAGCAGGCATATCCACATGGGACCTAACGTTAATTGGCTCTTACTTTAATAATATAAATACTTTTATTCCTGCCCGTTTTACAATAAATACTAATGTAGAAACATGTTTTGATGCTATGTTGTACTTCGACCAGTTTACTCCTAATATCGACAACAGGAGCTACCTTGATAAATGAAATATCGTGCAGAGTTATTAGATTTTGAAGATGTATTAAAGCAATGATACTTTGTTATGCGCTAAATGTTTATAGAGAAGAGGGAGAGAAAATCCTGCAGTTGAGAATCAAGCAACAGACCGTGCTTTTCGTATAGGACAGACTAAGAATGTAATGGTGCATAAATTTGTAACAAAAGGAACAATTGAAGAAAAGATAGATACTATCATTGAAGAAAAACAGAAATTATCAAAAGATTTATTAGCTTCAGGGGGAGAACAGTGGATAACAGAGTACAATAATGAGGAACTTATGAAGATATTTGCATTAAACTTAGAAAGTTATGCAGATTATATAAATAGAATTGCAAGGGGAAAAAGCTATGTGCGAAGCAACATGGTATTAGATAATATAATTGTAACGGAGGATTAACATGGGAAATATTATTGCATTAGGATTAGTTAGTTTCTTTTCGGATATCAGTGCTGAGATGGTGTATCCCATCATTCCATTGTATTTAACATCTGTCTTTAGTGTGACTCCTGCAATTGTCGGCATAATAGAGGGAATTGCGGAAAGTGTAGCCAGCCTTTTAAAGGTATTCAGCGGTTATATTACCGATAAATATAAGAATAAAAAACAAATTGCATTTGCAGGTTATGCTGCAGGTTTATTATATAAAATCGCATTAATATTTGCAGGATCTTGGGGAGGTATTTTGGGCGCCAGGGTAATTGATAGAATCGGCAAAGGAATACGTACGTCTCCAAGGGATGTAATGGTAAGCGAAAGTGCAGATAAAAATCATATGGGAAAGGCTTTTGGCATCCATAAAGCATTAGATATGGCTGGTTCTGCCATTGGAATTTTTGTTGCTTACTATATATTAAAAAACTACAGCAGCGCATTTAATTATAAATATTTCTTTTTATTATCTATAATTCCTGCTGTTTTAGGTTTAATGATGTTTTTCTTTATTAAAGAAAAATCCGAAAAAAGAATTGTTAAAGAAAGAGAGCCATTTTGGAATGATATTAAAAAGCTTGATAATCAGTTGAAGTTGTATTTATTGGTAGCGTTTCTGTTTACATTGGGGAATTCATCCAATACATTCTTGTTGTTAAGAGCAAAGAGCGTAGGATTTGATGATACAACAGTTATTTTTTTATACTTTATTTATAATATTACTGCTTCAATATTGTCTGTACCATTGGGGAAATTATCAGATAAAGTAGGAAGAAAAAGTATCTTAGTATCCGGTTACATCATATTTTCGGTTGTATATTTTATTTTCGGATTCGCTTATAACAAAATTATTATGGTTTTTGCATTTGTATTATACGGTTTGTATACAGCCATGACTTCAGGTGTTGAAAGAGCATTTATAGCAGAAATTTCACCTAAGGAGATAAAAGGAACTATGCTTGGGCTGCATGCAACTATTGTAGGAATTGCACTTTTGCCTGCCAGCGCTATAGCGGGATTTTTATGGAACTTATTTGGCGCAAAGATTCCATTCATATTAGGAGCGTGTATGTCATTAGTCGCTGCGTCTATAATTAAAATATTCATGAAGGACAAAGTCGAAGCTTAATGGGACAGTGGGGACGTATCAAAACTGTCCCAATGCCTCGTTATAAAGGACGTCCCACTAATGAGAAAATATCTATAGAGGTTTTGGCTAATTCAGAAGCTATTAAGTTTATGATACAACTCAAGATTTGAATGCTGATATTAATTTTATGGAAAGCTTACATAAAAAAGGTGTAAAATTTGTAGCCTGTAATAATTCATTAACAGCATATAACATAACGATTAGATTGTTGGCTGACATAGAAGAAGGAGAAAAGTCAGCGAGGGAAAAAGGGTGGCTCTCAGCGGATGATGTCGAGGCTAAAGGTTGAATTTATAACTAATCCAAACGGAACAATTTCCATTGTTTTAAAAAATATAGATAGTATAATTGACAAGTAAGTCCAGTGGGGGACGGTTCTTTGGAGGAGAAAAAATAAGAAAAATTATTTTTTTATTGTTATAGCAGCTGGAGCTATTGCCATTCATTTGCATATATTGTCGAATCTAATGTACGAAAGTGGTCATAATTTTAGGATTATTGATTTACAGGTCAAAAACTATTGATTATTTATAGATTTAGGGTTATAATACAAGTAATTATTTAGGGGGGGTGAGTTATATGAATAAACGAATCAATAGACCAGAATATTTACAGAAGTTAATAGAATTTAAGGATAAAGATTTGGTAAAAATTATAACAGGTATTCGTCGTTGCGGGAAATCCACATTATTAGATTTGTTTGAGGATTATCTTCTTGAACAAAATATACCGAAGGAGAATATTCTGCACATGAACATGGAATCACTGAGATACCGAAATATACTAAATTATGATACATTCTATGATTTTGTCAGCAATAATATTGTTGAAGGGGAAAAGAATTATCTTATTTTTGATGAACTTCAGACTGTTAAGCATTGGGAAAAGGCAATCGAGTCTTTTCGTTTGGATTATAATGTAGATATTTACATAACAGGCTCCAATGCATATTTATTATCCACAGAATTTTCTACCCTTTTATCCGGCAGGTATGTAGAAATCCGTTTGTTACCTTTGTCTTTTAAAGAGTTTTTAACCTTTTATGAATTTGCAGCTGACATAACGATGGATGAGAAATTTCAAATGTATTTGCAGATAGGAGGAATGCCTATACTTTGTCAGTTTGATTTTAATATAGCAAGGATAAATGAAGCATTGGAAGGCATTTATTCTACTGTTATACTTCGAGATGTATTAGAAAGGAACAAGGTAGCTGATCAAGCTCTTTTAAATAAATTAGTAATGTTTCTTGCAGACAATATAGGAAATATTACTTCACCTAACAGCATTGGAAACATCTTATCTTCAGAGAGGGAAATAGATAAGAGAAGAAAAAATTCGGACAGCAATGTAGCCGGAAAAACAGTTGATAAATATATTAATATGCTTAAAAATGCTTTTATATTTTATTCTGTTGGAAGGTATGATGTTAAAGGCAAACAACTATTAAAAACATTGGGTAAAAACTATATTATTGATTTGGGATTTCGGAATATGCTGCTTGGTTATAGGGATGCAGACCGCGGACATATTCTTGAAAACATAGTTTTCTTGGAGCTTATTCGACGTGATTATCGTGTTTACATAGGAAAAGTAGGTGAAACAGAAGTAGATTTTATAGCAGAAAGGCCGGATGATAAAATATATATCCAAGTTACAGAAACTATGATGGGTGAAGAAGTTCGTGAAAGAGAACTTCGCCCATTGAGATTAATCAACGATAATTATGAGAAAATAGTTCTTTCAATGGATAAGAGTTTTATTAAATCCTACGATGGAATTAAGGCTTTAAATATTATAGACTTCCTTTTAGATAGAAGGTTATAGAAATTACTAATATAAAGAATACCGTATAATTCAGAAATGAATTTTATGGTATTTTTTTATTAAAAAAATATTGACATTAATGCAAAAATATCATACTATATTGATAATGGATATATCAAATATCGATATAGTTGTTTGGAGACGATATTATGGCAAGAGAACAATTAAAAAATTTAACTGAGCCAATGTATTACATACTTTTAGCACTATCAGAGCCTCAGCATGGATACGGAATTATGCAGGAGGTAGAAAAACGTACGGAGGGCAGGGTAAAGATAGGGGCAGGCACTTTATATAATCTTTTATCGAGGTTTGAGGAAGAAAAGTTTATAGTGCAGCTCTCAGAAGAAAACAGAAGAAAAACATATACTTTGACGGATGAGGGAATAGAAATTTTAACAGAAGAATATCAGCGGTTAAAGCAATTGGTTTCAGATGGCAGTGATTTCTTAGAAGGGAGAGTGCGGTAAATGAAAAATAAAACTAAACGCGTATTTTGGGGATTTTTCTCACTTGATTATAAAGCTATGGGAGAATATTTGGAGGAAATGGCTGAGAAAGGCTGGATGGTTGAAAAGGTTGGACGATATACTGCAAAGTTCAGGGCCATAGAACCACAGAAAATTAAGTTTTATGTAGATGTATTTAAAGAAGGCGGACCACTTACTCCGGAGAAAACTGAAAGCTCAGAGGAATATAGGAGGCTATGTCAAGAGTCGGGTTGGACATTTATAACATCTTTAGACTATTTACAGTTCTTCTATGCTGCCGGAGACAGCGAACCTGTCCCTATCCAAACAGATGAAGAAATCGAACAAAAAATTGTTGAGCATACATTAGTGAGAACTGAGCTGCGTGGTGTATTAATATTTGCGATATTGGCTGTCTATATATTATTTAGGATTATACCGGTAAGGTATACCAATCTTCTGCGCTTTACAGGAGTTATAAGCACATATTTATATCCTGTGCTATGCATATTTACTGCAATTCCTGCTGTATACATCATAGTCTGGATGATAAAAGCAAGAAGAAACATTAAAAATGGTCTGTCCATAGCAAAACCTACATTAAAAAGTGCTAGAAGACGTATAAGAGCATTTTATGGTTCAGTATGGATTATTGTATTGCTTTATGTGCTGTCTTTTATCATTGATGCATTTTTTATGCCTGGAATTGTGGTATACATCTTATTAGGTCCCGGCATAGGCGCCATATTCGGGTCAAGCATCAGGTATCTTGTCAAGAAGAATAAAATTTCAGGGGATTCCGTTCTAAATTACATAGTAATTGGAACAATTATAATATTAATTTTTATATGGGTATCAGGACCTTCTATTTTAGAAAAGACCGAGGATATTTATAAAGTAGATTCCATACCGGAGGGTTATCCTATAATTACATTAAAAGAAATATCAAAGGAATCAAGTCAGAGAGGTGAATTAAGCAGGGAGTTTAGACGGAGCATGAGCCCCATCGTACCTAAGCACCATACTTATTATGAATATGAGAATTTGGGCGATAGTTCGAAAAGCATAAGAATTAAATATTATGAGGCAATAAATTCATATTTTGCCGATATCATTTTTAAGGGAATAACGGAAGAGTTGGAAAAAGGAATGAAGTGGAGAGGGATGACTATATTTACAAAAAATATTATTACTGATGACGAGATGAGGAAGTTATGGGATATGGATAATTTGGCACTGACAGAGGAGAGGGATGAACTTATAATACAAAAAGGAAATATAGTGCTGCATGTGGATAATTATTCAGAGGTTATGGATTTTAACGACATAGAAATTAGAGAGCTTATAATCAGCAGATTTTTCTCGGACTCTACAGTGGAAAACTAATTTCACATAAGAATGAAACACATTGTTGCTTTAAATCTTATTTTTGCAATTATATTGTGTGGCTTAAGTATTATCATTGAATATATTCGCAAGGTTTTGACGGGTGTGCAAAAATTAGATTAATGCAGGGAGGAGCAGCATCTATTTTCATAAAATACTGTATTAGTCAAAAATTTGCACATTTCAAGGAAAACCTTTTACCGGTCATAAATATTTTTGGGAACCTATAAGAAAATTTCGGATAAGTTAATTTCTAAATCATTGAAAACAGAGGATATTAATTTTTCCTGTTTACCGTAATCTTTATTAGTTTTGTTTTCAAAATTATATACTGTGATAATTTCAGTTTTTGGATTAGCTATCCAATATTCTTTAACTCCAAATAGTTCATATTTATAAAGCTTTGTGAATGTGTCCGTATATTGACTGCCAGGACTTATAATTTCAATTACAAGTTCAGGGGCTTTTTTATATCTTTGGATATTAAAATCATTCAATCCACATATAATTGATAAGTCAGGAATTATAACATTATTATCAAATTCTAATTCAACTTCAGAAAACACCATACATTTTTTTCCCTTTAGATAGGTTCCTATTTCAAGATTTAACCTGCTCATAATTTGCTGGTGTATATAATTTGGTCGTGGTGACATTAAAACAATTTCATCAATTAATTCATATTTATTTTCATCGTTAGCTTCTAAATTATTAAATTCAAACAGTGAAAATTTTTTATTTGAATATTGCTCCATTGTTACCTCCAATAATTTATATACGCTGCTTTTTATAATTATATCAAATGATTTATTAAATAACAATAAAATAATAATATATCTTTTGAAGCGGGATTCTTACTTTTGAAAATAATGAAGAATTAGTTGAATACAGAAAACTTTTGAGGTAGAATTTAAAGGAAAGGTAATTTTACAAAATGATTGACTCAAAAGATGTGGGCGGCAAATTGTGTGCCTATGATATGGCCGGAGGTACTAATCATAGTTATGGTAAGATAGCGGAAGTAAATAAGAATATTATAAGTGAAAATCAAATCGAGTATACTGTTTCAGTTGAAAAATTAGATTATAATTATGAATTGGAAGGATATGAAGAATTCACCTTTATTACTGAAAGAAGCGGTGACTTCTGGGTATTTTCCCAATTCCCAACCTGGTGGTAAACAAGTAAATTTTACCTTTTAATATGTTTGATAACCAAGAAGATAACAAGAATTAGTTGATATAAGTAATTAATTAAGTCAAAAAAGTAAAAAAATACAACATTCGATTTGTTTATTAAAAACCGATAAATAGTAATTTGTGAGGTGTTACAAATGAATAACCCTTGGGAAAATATTGACATAGAAGACTATGAAAAACATATGAGTTTAGATAGTGTGTTTCAGCTTCAGACAATGAACCAAATGATGAAAGAACAGTTTTATACACATTCAATAAAATCCATTATGATTTTTGGGATAGCGGGTGGGAACGGATTAGAACATATAAATAATCAGGTTTTTGATAAAGTTTATGGAATCGACATAAATGAAAACTATTTGAATACATGCAAAAAACGATACCCAGAACTACAAGGTATACTCGAGACGCTATGTGTAGATTTGACTCAAGATATGAAGTTACCATATGCAGATTTGGTTGTAGCAAATCTCTTAATTGAGTATATTGGCTATGAATGCTTCCAAAAAGTAGTTAAGAAAGTGAACCCAAAGTATGTGTCGTGTATTATTCAAGTCAATACAAACGATTCGTTTGTCTCTGATTCTCCATATCTCCATGTATTTGACCGTTTAGATGAGATTCTCCATCCTGTGGAAGAAAGTGGGTTAGTTGAAGTTATGCGTAAAATAAACTATAAAAAAGATAGGCATCAAGAAAGCAAATTACCAAACGGAAAGAAATTAGTACGAATAGATTTTACTAGTTAGACTCGATGATATGATGAAAAGCAAGGTCAAAAATAGTAAAGAGAGAATCATTATGGGGATGACCAGTGGGGACGGTTCTTGACCAGTGGGGACGGTTCTTGACCAGTGGGGACGGTTCTTACCGGACAAGTTTCAATATAACAACTTTGGAATTTATATAGGAGACAATGATAACTATGTCAATAAGAAAACTAATATGTATTTGTATTTTATTGATAGGATTGTTTATAACCGGATGTAAAAATATTGAATTAGGAAATTCTGCTGAATTACCTTTTAATATGTTTGATAATCAAGAAGACAATGTAAATAACCTCATTAATAAGGAAGGATTGACTATTAAGGATAGATATTTGCCAATAGAGGGATACCTTAGAGTTGAATATGAAGAAGGGAGCTTTGCGGAATTCTTGAGAAATCAAAAGCTGAAGCCCTATGGCGAAAAGGTTTTATATTATGACGGTAGAGAAAAATCTCCAAAAGGAGTTTATGACAGTGTTTTCGATGTAGACATTGGAAATAGAGACCTCCATCAGTGTGCAGATGCTATTATGCTTTTAAGGGCAGAGTACCTTTACTCACAAGAATTATATGATGAAATCAGTTTTAATTTCGTATCAGGATTTAAGGCAGAATATAAGAAGTGGATGAATGGTTATAAAATTGATGTTAAGGGAAATAATGTGGAATATTATAAAGCTGCAGAACCCTCAAATTTATATGAAGATTTCAGAAAATATATGGATATGGTTTTTGCATATTCCGGAACACTATCTTTGGAAAACGAGCTGATAAGTGTCAGTATTGATAACATGAATATTGGCGATGTGTTTATTGTTGGCGGAAGTCCCGGTCATGCCGTAATAGTTGTTGACATGGCAGTTAATGCATCCGGTGAGAAGATATTTTTACTGGCACAGTCCTACATGCCCGCCCAGCAAACCCAACTTCTTATAAACCCTATGGATAATGATATAAGTCCATGGTATTCATTAAAGGGAAAAGAAAGATTAATAACACCACAATGGACATTTGAACTTGACACACTTAAAAGCTGGTATTAATTCCTCTTGGTATTTCAGCACTAATTTACGAAGATAATTTTGGTAATCGTTATGAAAAATATGCACCTAGCTGAGCTAAAAAATATATTAATAAAGTATTATTTAAAGACTATACGGAGTAAAAGACAGTTTCTTAAATAAATTTTCTAATTTTTATTATGATTGGAGGAGAGAGATGAACAAGAAAATAATCTTGGTTATTATGGCAGTTTTATTGGTTATAACAGGTTATTATATAAGAGAGATTACACAAAAAGATATTGAGCTAATATTTAACAACAAAGATGCTATCTATTCTATTGGTCTTAACCAAAGCTATATTAATAAGTATACTAAAGATTTAGTTGAAGAAGGTAATGTTGATAGCTTGGATACCTTGCTTATGATGATTGCATATTCAAGAGATTTGGACTCATATGGGAGGCTTTCCAGATTTATTGCAAATACTAATAATGATTATTCTATTTTATTTATTGAGTTCAAGGGGTTAAATGGAGAATACCTGGATTTTTTGAAGGAAACTGGTATTGTACAAACTAGAAATTTTACATCAGATGATTGTATTTATTTGAAGGAATATTTGAAAATAAGTGAAGAAATAACCGGCATTATTGATTCCTTAATAAAAGATGAATTATATGAGACGGATAGGGCTGTGGAATTAATAGCACAAATAAGAAAATTGAGAGATTAATTAGTATACATAATGGGACACCGAAAATGACAAAGGTTATGATTGCATTTAATATGGATTTGTTGTATAATTAAATTAATCAAATATCGGGAGCTTATGTGCTGAGAGGAAACTTAAAGTTTCGACCGTACCTGATTTGGATAATGCCAACGTAGGGAACTGTTTATGAATGTGAATGGGATATACCGGTGTTGGTATATCCCATTTTAAATGAAAGGACACAAATAAGTTATGGGGAGTTACAAAACATCAACGTTAAGTAACGGATTACTATGGTTTGGAGCAGCTGTATCTATCGCGGAAATTTTTACAGGAACATTATTTGTACCACTTGGTTTTGCAAAAGGATTTTTTGCAATAGTAATTGGACATATAATTGGCTGCATACTTTTGTACTATGCCGGAATTATAGGTGCTAAAAGTGGTAAATCAGCTATGGAATCCGTCGGATTATCGTTTGGAAACAAAGGACGGAATTATTTTGCAATCCTGAATGTATTGCAGCTTGTTGGTTGGACTGCTGTAATGATAATTCAAGGTGCAAAAGCAATGGGGATTATGTTAAATACAAATCTTGGCATGCAATCTGATTTGTTGTGGGGCGTTATTATTGGGGCTGCAATATTAGTGTGGGTTGTTATTGGACCTAAAAACTTAGAGAAAGTAAATATCTTTGCAATAGGAAGCTTATTTATTTTGACAATTTTTTTAGGAGCTACGGTTTTTAAGGGAGGTTCACAAACCATCATTTCCGGTGATTTGGGTTTTGGAGCAGCATTAGAATTGTCAGCGGCTATGCCGCTTTCATGGCTTCCGCTTATTTCTGATTACACCAAGGATGCAAAACACCCGATTGCTGCAACACGGGTAAGCGTGATTATATATTTTATAGGAAGTGCTTTCATGTATACAATTGGGTTGGGAGCTGCTATATTTACCGGCGAAAGTGATATAGCGGTCATTATGTATAAAGCCGGATTTGGTATTTTAGGAGTATTGATAATATTGTTTTCAACGGTAACAACGACTTATTTGGATGTTTATTCGGCAGGAGTAAGCTTGAATACAATTAGTGTCAGATTGCCTGAAAAACCCATGGCAATTGCAGTATGTTTTATTGGTACTGCTATTGCAATCTTAACACCTGTCGAACAATATCAAAACTTTTTATATTTGATAGGCTCGGTGTTTGCTCCAATGATTTCGGTTCTCATAGCAGACTTTTTTATACTTAAAAAAGATAATATAAAGAAATCTGTGGATGCAACAAATTTCATTATTTGGCTGATAGGATTTTTAATTTACAGGGTGCTTTTAAATATTAATTTGGCTATCGGAAGCACAATACCTGTAATGATAATAACCATATTCATATGTGTCATTGCAGATAAAGTAAGAAAGTAAGTTTCGGTATTTAATTTAATCAATTTAATATAATTGTAACAAGATGAAATATTTTATGTTAAGCATAAAAAGGGGCGCACCACCGCGGGTACGATTTCCTTTTTATGCTTTTTTATATGACCTAACCATATTTATTAAAGGTATGAGGACACACCTTCCGGTTTCAGGAAAGTCTTTGTTGGTAGGAGGAATGTCTCCAAATTAGATTTTTAGAAAAATGGATGGTAGGCCAACCGCAATAAAATCATATAAAAGAAGGAGAAAAAATGATTAAATACAAAGAAATTAATTTAAAAAAATTAGTTTTCGCTTCATTGTTGGTATGCATGGGATATGTTCTCAATACATTTGTATGGATTCCTGGAATGGCTCCATTTCAGCATTTCATTAATGTAACAGCTGCTGTATTCTTAGGACCTGCATGGGCGTTTACATGTGCATTGATAATAGGATTGTTAAGAATGATAATAAACGGCCGTACCATATTGGCACTTATCGGAGCTATTGTGGGAGCATTTTTATCAGGGATATTGTATAAGAAATTTCAAAAATTATACTGGGCGGTTATAGGAGAAGTAATTGGTACAGGTATAATAAGTGCCATTCTGTCATATCCGTTTATGAGAATGTTTTATGGATTGCCTAAGAGCTCCATATTTATGTATATACCTTTATTTGTTCCTTCATCTATTATGGGAGCGATGGTAGCGGTTTTTCTTATAAAGGCATTGAAAAAAACAAATACATTTGATAAGTTAAAAGCGCAACTTGATAAATAGACACTAAAAATGTATAATGTAGACAAATCTTAGGATAGGGAGATTAATATTGAAACAATTTAAATACAAGATTTTTGATTTAGATGGAACACTACTTGATTCAATGGGTGCGTGGCGTGATTTGGGGAAAGATTATCTTTTGCAAAAGGGTATAAATCCTCCTGATAATTTAAATGAAATCATAGCTGCTATGTCAATGCTCGAATCTGCAGCATATTTTCAAGAAGCTTTTAAAATTGAGCTAAGTGCTGAAGAAATAATTAAAGAAGTTAAAATGTTTATTGAATATAAATACAGACATGAGTTTAAATTGAAACCTTATGTAAAAGAATACCTTGAAAAGCTGGAAAATGAAAATACGGTAATGTGTATTGCTACAGCAACACCCTTGAAATTAGCAAAAGCTGCATTGGAGAGAAATGAAATCATTGATTATTTTTCATTTGTTATTAGCTGCGATGAGGTTGGAGTCGGGAAGAATAATCCGGATATATTTATTCTTGCCGCAAACAAATTAAATGCAAAACCCTCCGAAATCGCAGTTTATGAAGATGCTGATTTTGCATTGATAACAGCTAAAGAGGAAGGCTTTTACACTATCGGAGTGTATGATGATTATTTTAAAAATGAAAGAAAGGATATCGAATTAATAAGCGATATATATATCGAATCATTCAAAGAACTTTTATAATTGTATCTTCATGTTTCTTGACATGAGGAGCAATCAATGCTAAGATTATATTAACTGGATATCGGGAGCTTGTGAAGGCTGAGAGGAAACACGTGTTTCGACCGTACCTGATTCGGGTAATGCCGGCGTAGGGAATATAAACGATCGCAATATACTGACTTTACTGGCAGTATATTTTTTATTAAAAGGAGCTGCTATGTTTTCAAAAATTATTAAAAATGTGAAGAATAATACACCATTGGTACACAATATCACTAATTATGTTACTGTAAATGATTGTGCAAATGTATTGTTAGCTTGCGGAGGTTCACCGATAATGGCTGATGATGTTGAAGAGGTAGAAGAAATTGTATCCATAAGCAGTGCATTGGTATTAAATATCGGTACATTAAATTCAAGAGTTATCGAATCCATGATTAAGGCAGGGAAAAAAGCAAATGAGCTTAATATACCCGTTATACTTGATCCTGTAGGAGCAGGAGCCTCAAAGCTTAGAACGGATACTGCATTCAGATTGTTGAATGAAGTGAAGTTTGCTGTTGTAAGAGGTAATATGTCAGAAATCAAAGCATTAGGAAATACTGATGCAAAGGGAGCACGAGGTGTCGATGCTGATGTAGCTGACTCAATTAATGAAGAAAATTTAACCGAAGTTATTGAGTATATTAAGTTATTATCTGAAAGGATGTCTTTGGTGGTTGCTGTTACAGGAGCAATAGATATTGTTTCTGATGGTACAAAAACATATATTATTCGAAACGGACATCCAATGATGGGTAAAATATCAGGGACAGGGTGTATGCTTTCGTCAACAATCGGTGCCTACTGCGGTGCTAATAAGGACAATATTATTGATGCCACAGCAGCAGCTGTATGCATAATGGGGTTGAGCGGTGAATTAGCATATGAAAAAATGAAAAAAAATGATGAAGGAACGTCCATGTTTAGGTCACATTTAATAGATTTTATGAGTAAAATTGATGATGAAATGTTGAAGGAAGGTGCGAAATTTGAAACAAGACAGTAGCTCATTGCTTTTATACGCAATTACTGAAAGAGCCTGGCTAAAGGGAAAAACTGTAACCGAAGCCGTAGAAGAAGCAATACAAGGAGGAGCGACTTTCATTCAGCTTAGGGAAAAGAATTTAAGCTATGAAGAATTTTTAAAAACTGCCATAGATGTTAAGGCAGTAACCGACAAATATAATATTCCATTTATAATCAATGACAATGTAGATATAGCAGTTAAGGTCGGTGCTGACGGAGCACATATCGGTCAAAGCGACGAAGAAATAAAAACAGCAAGAGAAAAATTAGGAGCTGATAAAATAATCGGTCTTTCTGCAGGTACAGTGGAAGAAGCTGTTAAAGCCGAGCAAAGCGGTGCGGATTATATAGGAGTGGGTGCGGTTTTCAATACTTCAACAAAACTTGATGCAAATTCAGTTTCACTTGAAACATTAAAGGAAATATGCAACACAGTAAATATACCTGTCGTTGCAATCGGAGGAATATCAAAAGATAATGCACTTCAGCTTGCCGGTACAGGCATTGAGGGAATATGTGCTGTATCAGCAATTTTTGCACAGGACGATATAAAGGCTGCAGCGGCTGAACTTTTGAAGTTAGCAAAACAAATAATAGAATAAAGAGGGGTAATATGAAAAAGGTATTAACTATAGCCGGTTCTGACTCAAGCGGAGGAGCAGGCATACAGGCCGACTTAAAAACAATGACCAGCCACAAAATATACGGAATGAGTGTTATAACAGCATTAACAGCTCAAAATACAACAGGAGTATACGGTGTGTTTGAATCAACGCCGGAATTTGTTGCTCAACAGATGGATGCGGTTTTTACGGATATTTATCCTGATGCAATAAAAATCGGAATGGTTTCAAATAAGGAAATCATTTCTGTTATTGCAGACAAGTTGATTGAATACAATGCAGAAAGAATAGTGCTTGACCCTGTAATGGTTGCAACAAGCGGAGGCAAGCTTTTTAAGGATGATGCAATAGAGATGCTGATAAATAAGTTAATTCCTTTGGCAACCTTAATAACACCCAACATACAGGAAGCTCAGGTGCTGAGTGGTCTTGAAATTGACAGCAAAGAAGATATGCAAAGAGCAGCAGTAAAAATTTCCGAGAATTACTCGGGATATATACTCATTAAGGGAGGACACTTAACTTCAAGCAGTGATGATTTATTATATGCAAATGGTGAATTTATATGGTATGAGCAGGAAAAATTAAATAATCCAAATACACATGGAACAGGCTGTACGCTTTCTTCAGCAATTGCATGTAATTTAGCAGAAGGAAATGATGTCAAAACAAGCATATTAAATGCGAAGGAATATATAACCGGCGCTATAAGCTCAGGCATAAATTTAGGAAAAGGAAGAGGACCTTTAAATCATTTCTGGAATTTGGGTTAGAAATATCATTAAGATAATTATACATCATCATAAAAGCCATGTAAATTTAATTTATATGACTTTTATTATGGTTTAGAATATTTTGCGAATGGGTATAATTATATTGACAAGATTCTCTAATGGTGAAAACTAATCATTTAAATATTTTAACCAAAAATTAATATAATTTTATTTTTAAATTAAGTAATTAATCGTATACTAAAATTATGGCAATAAAAAAATTAATAACATATGAAGAAAGGAGCATTTACATGACTGACATCTTGATATTGACAGCATCCTTTGGGATGGGGCATAAGAGCGTTTCTAATGCCTTAAAGGAACAAATTGAAGAAGAATATAAAAATGCAAAAGTAGATATTGAAGATTTTTTGGAAATAGTAAATCCAAAAGTGAAAGCTGTCAGTTCAAAGGTTTACTCTGAACTGACAGAAAGCTATCCATTGGTATATAATACATTATATGATATAAAGGCAAATTATAAAAACAATATAATAGATAATGTTATCAGCAATCTATTTTATAAAAAATTACATGAATATTTAGAAATTGAAAAACCTAAGATTATCATCAGCACATTTCCATTATGTTCAGGCATTGTTGCCAAAGTAAAGGAAGAATATAACTATGATGTTAATTTGATTACCGTAATCACTGATGTTGTTGACAGCTGGGAGTGGATTTATGAAGGCACAAATATGTATTTAGTACCTACAGATGAAATAAAATATAAGTTAATAGGTAAGGGAGTAGATAAAAAAATAATACTTGTAACCGGTATTCCTGTTAAAAAAAGATTTATGAATAAAAATATATTTTCTGTCCGCCAAAAAAATACAATTTTAATTGTGCTCAGCGGAATTGATCATATCTCAAAAGATTTACTTGATAAACTTAATGAATATAATGACTATAAGATAAAGATTGTTACAGGCAGAAACGAAAAATTGTACAAGAAATTATCGGATTTACAATATTCCAATATAGAAGTCTATGGGTTTGTAAACAATTTAAATGAAATGATGGATGAGTCGGTTTATATTGTGACAAAACCGGGAGGAGTAACAATATTTGAAGCCATTAATAAGGAGCTTCCTTTAATAGTATTGAATTCAAACATTGGTCAGGAAAAAGGAAATATTGAATTTATCAAGAAGAATAAAATTGGTATTGTTATAGAAGATCTTGAAAATTTGCCATTAATATTAAATTATAATATTAATAATTCGGATATTATTAAATATTACAATAATAATATTAAAAAAATGAAAAAGTCTTTAAATTACAATCATTTATCTATTGACTCAGTTATCCATGAGGTAATCTAAAATGTTAAAAAAGTATAAAAAATCTTTTAGTATGGCATTCATCATTCTATCTGCTTTGGTAATGCTTGTAATACTGTTTAAAGATGATGATTTATTTAACTTATTTGAAATAATAAATAAAATAAATAAAGTTTACATTATAATTGCATTAGCGTTTATATTCATTTTTTGGTTATTAGAAGCTGCAATGATTTATTTGCTGATTACAAAATTTACCGAACACAAAAGAGGTTTAGGCACATTTTGGCTGGCAGTGAAGGTTACAATGATTGGACAGTATTATAGCAATATTACACCATTAGCTTCAGGAGGGCAGCCGGTACAGCTGTATGTTCTCAAAGACAGTGATATTTCCCTAAGCAATGGAACAGCAATTCTTATCAGCAAATTTTTGCTTTTTCAAATCGGCGTAACTATTTATTCTTTTTTACTTGCAGTTTATAAAATAAAGCTATTGACTAATATTAATAACGGTGCATCTGCTTTTATAATCACAGGTTTAACAATTAACACGGTTATGCTCAGTGCAATCGTATTAATAGCTTTTAATCAGCAGGTTTTATTGAAATTATGCAGTTTTTTCTTAAATCTTTTATATAAATTGCATATTGTAAAGGATGTTAATAAGCTGATGAATAAAACTGAAAGATTTATATCAGAATACAAAGACAGCATCAGCAAGTTAAAGGAAGATTACTCTTACACAACAAAAATGTTTGTAATAACTGTCATACAGATTACAGTATTTTTCAGTATTACTTACTTTGTTTACAAATCTTTTAATTTAAATGAATCAAATATAATTGACATAATATGTCTGCAGTCATTTTTATACATGGCAGTATCTTTTATACCTACACCGGGAACAGCAGGTGCAAGCGAAATAGGCTTTGTTCTACTATTAGGGCATTTATTTCCTTCTAATATTATTTCAACAGCATTGTTGTTATGGAGAGGAATAAGTTTTTATTTCAGTTTAGTATTCAGTGGTTTATTTTCATTTGCGGTAACAACATTGAGCAAGAAAAAGATTGCATTTTTATGATTAAATCATGGATTAAAGACTTATTAAATGATATAATCAGTATAATAAACAGTTGAAGATGTCTAAGGAAAATGAAGGAATGTTTTACTAAATATAAAAAAATGAAAAAGGAGTAATTATGGCAGATTTTAAATTTGAAATAACGGATGAATTAGCTGTTCTTTCTGAATCACCAAAGGGATGGACAAAAGAGGTGAATATGGTCAGCTGGAATGACAGGGAGTCTAAGATTGACATAAGAGAATGGTCTCCAGAACATGAAAAAATGGGAAAGGGAGTAACACTAAACAAGGAAGAAGCAAAAATATTAAGAGATATTTTGAATAAGATGGAATTGTGATACTGTTCACGCCCAACGGGTTGTCATTCGCAACGATTATGATTTACCCAATTTCTTCGACCGATAGGGAGAAAGAAATTGCAGGTAATTCAAACGCAACGAGTTCCCAATTTATGCGACCAAAGGAAGCAAATAAATTGGTGAACGGAGACTGCGCTTCCAAATATATGCGACGCAAGGAGAAAATATATTTGTGAATGAGACTGCGAAATCTCAGGTTTTAAAGGATGAGATTCTTCACATGCGTTCAGAATGACAGGGCTGCGCTTTCAGAATGACAAAATTAAAATATACTTTGTGATCAATCAGAGCAGGAAATCCTGCTTTTTTTTATTTATTATAGTTGACAAATCTATTCTACAAATGTAGAATTAGACAAGATGGTTCTACAAATGTGGAACCAATCAACTCATTAGTTTTTCGATTAGCTGATATTCTTGAAAATACAGGGAATATTATAAAGTAATAAATTTATTTACATTTATTCATAATATTGGTGAAATATTTGATAAGGCACATATGAAAAAAATAGTTATAATACCGGCATACAATGAGCAAAATAATATAATTAATGTTGTTAATGATCTTATGTTGAATGCACCATGCTTTGACTATGTAATTATTAATGATGGTTCAACTGACGATACTATTTCTTTATGCCTTGAAAATAATCTAAACGTAGTGAACCTGCCTGTTAACTTAGGCATAGGTGCATGTGTCCAGACAGGTTACATATATGCATTGGAAAATGGCTATGATATAGCAGTGCAATTTGACGGGGACGGACAGCATGAAGCAAAATATCTTGAAGGAATGTATAAGAAAATGATTGAAACAGGAAGCGACATGGTTATAGGTTCAAGATATTTAGATAACAACGGATTCCAATCTACAAAGCTCAGAAGGATGGGTATAAGGATTTTGTCTAAATTGATTAAAATACTGCATAGGCAGGAAATAAAGGATGTTACATCAGGATTTAGAATGGTAAATAAAAGGTTGATGACAGCCTTTAGCGAATATTATCCCTATGACTATCCGGAACCTGAAACTATTGCTTTTTGCATGCGAAAGAAATTTAAAATTACGGAAGTGCCGGTGACGATGCAGGCCAGGGTAAATGGAAGTTCTTCTATTGACCGCATACAGTCAATATATTACATGTTTAAGGTAAGTTTTTCTATCATTGTTGACTATTTCAAAAGTTTATAAACAAAGAAAAGAGGTGTGCTATGAATTTATTGACAAAAATATGGATTATTGCATTATCTGTAGGCATCATCATTTATCTGTTTGAAAAAATACGAAAACAAAAATATATTGTAAAATTTTCAATACCTTGGTTTTTTACGTTTATAACGATTATATTATTGGCAATCTTCCCTAATTTAATTGATAAAATTGCCATAGTATTAGGAATTAAGGAGCCGACCAATGCAATATTTTTTATTGCTATAGGGATTCTTGTTAATAATATTATAAAATTATCATTTTCAATGTCTGAATCAAAAAAGCAATCTATCAGAATGGCACAGGAAATTGCTTTGCTTAAAAAAGGCGTAATTGGAGTAAATGATGAAATTTCGGATGGCTATAAAGTGTTGCAGGAAATTATACTTTTAGGAAATAATAAAAACATGGATAATAACAATGACGAAGACAACAAATAAAATTTTTGGTTATATATTATGGATTATATATTCCAATATATTGATTTATTCTTCATTTTATTACAATTGGAAGCAGCAGCTGATTCAAAGGGATTATTTAATTTTGGCATTAATTATTGTTATTGCATTTTTAACAATTGTATGGGTGAAAAGAGTTCAAACGACATTTTTTCAAACATTAAAATTAAGGTCGCCTGTCGCAGTTATTTTAACTGTATCTACAGGTTTATTTGTCAGCTTTTTTTATTTTGGAAAATCGTTTTTATATGAAGAAACAGGATATTGGATGACTGCGGATAATATAGGATATTTTTTGCTGCTTAGTTTATTTGTTATTATATATGTTATATTTTCCAAGATAATTTTTTTTGTAATTAATAAGGATTTGGTAAATGCTGAAAGTACAGCGAATTATAAATATCATTATATTACTTTATTTGTGATTCAGACAGTTATTCTGTGCATTTACTTTTAT
>Ga0265294_10001666_pt1 | contig 29870 bp, 25 predicted proteins | sample MunlanPumphouse3_FD_192504 | JGI IMG/M metagenome (GOLD analysis project Ga0265294, IMG submission 192504) | Groundwater microbial communities from a municipal landfill in Southern Ontario, Canada - Pumphouse #3 | ecosystem: Environmental > Aquatic > Deep subsurface > Groundwater | place...
TTCCGGAGTTGGTTCTGGTTCCGGAGTTGGTTCTGGTTCCGGAGTTGGTTCTGGTTCCGGAGTTGGTTCTGGTTCCGGAGTTGGTTCTGGTTCCGGAGTTGGTTCTGGTTCCGGAGTTGGAGGTTGACAGTCTACAACAGAAACTGTTTTATGAACACACTCTATACAGCCGTCTTCACAGGCAACACCAGTGAAAGACAGCAAAGAACAGAAAAAAACAATAGCAATAAAGGTTAAAAAGACTTTTCCCATTGTTTGACTCCCCTTTTTTGTTTTTATTTTAGCTGTTTTTTTATGATCCCTAATTCGTGGCATCATTATACTATAAAGCCATAAAAGGTCAACAAAAAAACCGCCCGAGAGCGGTTTTCTTTTTATAACCCTTTTTATCCTCGACTTAGCTTTTTTCTCTTGCTGATTCTCACAAACCCATAAGCGCAAAGAAGAATTGCGCCGCCGAAAATGGCAAAGAACTTCCAATAGTTCTTCTCGCTCTCCGTTAGTTCTTTAATCGGTTTGTCTGAAATATTTTTAGACCTGATTGAGGAAAGATTAGCAGAACTGGAAATGCCATCGACAAGATTCAGGAAAAAAACTTCATTATCAGAGATAGATTGCATAAATGTCGGCGAAGCAAAATCACTATCACCTATCACAACAACTTGCCCTTCACCATCTTTGGCAGTCGAAATAGCCGCCAAGGTTTTCTTGCCACCATTCGTAAAAGACAAATTAGCTTCGGGGGAAATGGTGATATTTTCTGAAATTATTTCTGAATTTTTACTGGAAGTTATCAAAGGCACGATTTCATAACCTTCTTGCTCTTCTATCGTGAGCGAAGACGTCCAAAGGAAAACGATTGACTGTGCTTTTGACAGCGATGGATGATCACTAAAGTTTTCTTTCACGGCCTTCACCCAATAAGGATAATTACTGGTCATTTGCATCATACCAAAATAGCTCTGTTTGGTATAAGAAATAGGCAAGTTAGAATTATCATAAACAAGGTCATTGTTTATTTCGATACCATATTTCTTAGTAAAATCGCTAACATTATTTTCTATGTTTTTTGTTACAAACCCCTGTTCCAAGTCAGGATTGATCTTTTCCGCCAGCACTACCACTTTTCCACCAGAAGCAACAAAATCATCCAACACCGACATTTCCTCCGCACTCATAACGCTCTGCGGACCTGCTATTATAACCGTCTCAGGGGTTACAAAATTTTTCTCTGCTACAGACACTTGAGTTGCGTCTGAGGTCGCCATATCTTCTTCGACATCATCCGCAACGTAAAAACCTTTTTGGTCCCCCTCCGCAGAAATAGAAACTTTTTGAATATCATAGGATTTTGCCAAATCCGAAGAATCCATATCTTTCTCTCCATGACCAGTCAGAAAGGCAACAACTTCTTTCTGCTCTTTAGAAACCGAATAAACGGCTGAAATCAATGTATATTCAAAACTCTCTAAAGAAGGTGCCGCAGGAAGAACTTCTATTTTAATATCTTCTCCTTCACCGGAAGTGATTTCCGCGCCAAAGAAAAAATTCTTAACTTCTATTTTATCCTTTTCCAACATTTCACTCTGCAATTGCGGAATGCCTTTTGTTGCCAATTCCTGCACGGTTTCATCTTCATTGTCGGGCTCTTCATATTTCACCTGCAACTTCCCCTTAGACAGGTCTTCATATTGGCTCAAAATATCCTGTATCTGCGTTTTAAAAATCACATAGTTTGAAGGCAAATCCTTCGAAATGTAGAAAGTGACCGTCACCGGATCTTCAAGTTCTTCCAAAATATTTTCAGAAGCTTCAGAGGCGGTATAAATCTTGTTCTGTGTCAGATCAAAATACCAAGAAGTCTGAGAAACCAAATAATTTATAGCCAGTAAGAAAACAAAAAAGATTGCAATCGAACTTTGAGTTGATTTAAGAAAATTTTTATTCATAGAAATTAAAATTAAATATTGAAGAAATTCTGACTTTCATAGTCTCAACGGAATATGCATCAAGAAAGAAAATAATTATTAATAAAAAGAATTTTTAGTGAGACAGGACCCGATCAAATAATCAAACGAAAATAGCTCTTTTCATTATAGAAGCTATCTCCAATTCTTTTCTCCCACCGCGCGCACGTTCAGAAAGAGGAAAAACACAACTACTGATATATAATAAATCAAATCTTTAATCGAAAGAACTCCTCGCAAAATAGAATTAAAATGCGTGGCAAGGCTCAAGTTTTTTCCAAGATAGGCCACCATAGTCGGCATAGCATCAAGCAACAAGGAACTTCCCACGATGTAGAAGACAAAGATTACAACTAGTGCCAAAAGGAAAGAAAGAATCTGATTCTTAGTAACCGAAGACACCCAGAGCCCAATGGCAATATATGCCGCCCCTAAAAAGAGCGTTCCCAAATAACCGGCCAACACAACTCCTTGATCCGGCTCACCGATTTGTCCCAACATAAACGGAATAGATAAAGTCAAAGCCAAAAGCGTCGCCAAGAAAGCGAAAGCTGAAAAGAATTTCCCCAAAACCACTTGTATATTTTCCAGAGGAAGCGTTAAAAGAACCTCGACTGTGCCACTCCGTTTCTCTTCCGCCCAAGAAGACATCGTTACTGCCGGCAAAATAAAAAGCAATATAATCGGCATCAAAGCGAAAAAGCTACGCATCGAAGCTTGACCTGAAATGAAAAAACCTTGCATAAACATCCAGCCACTAGCAACAAGAAAAACGCTAGCGACGATATAACCCAAGGGAGAATTAAAATATGAACTCAATTCTTTTTTAGTAAGTATAAATATTCTATTCATTGCCTTTATTCGTTAGATTGATGAATATATCTTCCAGACTGGTTTCTTGCCGTGAGAGCGCCAAAAGCTTTGCATTTGCATTGACGACGGTCTTAGCAACCTCTGCACGAACGTCATTTTCTTTTTGAGATTCAATCGTGATTTGATTTCCTTCTGCACACACATCATCCACGCCGATAATCTGTCTGAGTTTTTCCGATAAATCCGCTGAAAATTTTTCGACTTCTATTTTTATAATAGCATTCCCCCGCCCCTCTTTCTCCAACTCTTCAGGATTTCCGTCCGCCACAATCTTACCACGATTTATAATAATCACGCGCGAACAAGTGGATTGAACTTCAGAAAGGATATGACTTGATAAGATAACAGTTCTTTCTTTACCAATTTCTTTGATCAAATCGCGGATCTCAATTCTTTGATTAGGATCCAGCCCCGTGGTCGGTTCATCTAAAATCACTATTTTAGGATTATGTATAAGTGCCTGTGCGATGCCGACCCTTTGACGATAACCTTTAGAAAGAGTGCTGATTTCAGCATTTCGCTTTTCCTTAAGTCCGCATTTCCCAATAACCTCATTAACCTTTTTTTCAATTTCATCCGAGGATACTCCCTGCATTTTACCGATAAATTCTAAATATTCACTTACTAGCATATCTTCATAAAGCGGTGCTTGCTCAGGCAAATAACCGATTTTGCTTTTTATTTTTTGTTCCAAAAGCGGTTTTTTGATGTCCATTCCTTCAATTTCCACCTCGCCAGAAGTCGGCTTGAGAAATGAAACTAATATTCTTAGAAGTGTTGTCTTGCCAGCACCGTTCGGTCCCAAAAGTCCAACAACTTCTCCTTCTTTCAGCTCGAAAGAAGCATCCCGAAGAGCAACAAAATCGCCATATTTCTTAGTTAGATTTTCAACTTTTATCATCTTTTTTAAATTATTACTTTAAAATTCTCAAACTTTTTACAAACTACCCCCCCAGCATTGACTTTTTTCCAAGCTGAAACTATTCTTTCGCGAAGTGGCGCACACCACCAATCTAGCTCCTCCACTTCCTGCAAACTTTTTAACCACTTGAATTCGGTATGTTCATCACTAAGTTCTATCTTATCACTTTTTGTTTTTCCCAGAAAGAACACTCCGTAATTAGCACCTTCAAAGCTCTTCCAAGAATCAACTGAAAAAATTTCCCCTATCTCCGCTCCGACTATTCCCGTCTCTTCCTGTATTTCCCTATCTAAAGCATTCTGCCATCCTTCCCCCTTGTTCATGTGCCCTCCTGCAAGTAACCATTTGCCAGTAAAATGTCGCAATGCCAAAAGTTCATTCCTTTCATTAAAAAGTATAACATCCTGCGTAACATAAAAAATTTCATGTTCTTCGTTTATATCTTTTTGCATTTTCAGAAGTTTAACTTGTAAAATTATCATCTTTTGCCGAAATAAGACTAATCCTCCAAATCTTGCTTCACGAATTGATTGAAAGTTTTATTCATAGTTTCCAGACTCTGCAAATAAGAATTTAACAGATAGCTGTGAATTTTGTGCCACTGTCCTTGATAATACATTTTTAAAATTCCGATATTTTCCAACTTCCCAAAAAATTCTTGATCTCCTCTATCTTCCAGTAAAAGCTCAATTGTCCTATCTAGCTGCCTTAACCCGAAAAAATCATAATCGACACCGACTTTTTTAGAGTTCAAATAAAGAAACAAATGAGCCAATTCTAAATTTTTTTTATCATCAGGCATACCTTTCAAAAATTTTTCAGCTTCTTTTTCGTTAAGACCATGTTTGCGAACGGCAAAGCTCACGGTTCTTGTAATTTGAAGCAAATCTGTGCACATACTCATAAAAATAGATTTATCGTCAACGCACTGAGATTGATGCACTAACAAATCATTAAGAGGAAAGATACTAAAACCGAATTGCTCGTTAAAAAGGGTTTTCTTATTTATCTGTTCTCGTATAATACTGATTTTTATCACGACATCAACACAATCATAAACAATGCCCCCTTCTATATCTTTTTTTCTTTTCTTAAAACTAATAGCGCCTTGTTTCGAAAGAAAAGCGGCTGTGGCATCATCCCCATTTTCAATTACTATTTTTCTCAATTCCCTAACATTGTCCGCCTTGCAAAACAAAAGTTTTCTAGCAAGATTTTTCTCCAAGTTGGTTTTTTGAATTTTATCAAAATAGTTTTCAATTAAAAAATCAATCTGTTTTTCCTGATTACTCTCCAAAAGATAGCTCATAGCCACAGCCTTTTCCCCTTCGTCGAGAACATCGCTAAAAATCAATTCCCGTAATTTCTTTTCAAACCTTGCTAGAATATCTGCCTTATAAGCATAGTTTAAAACACAGCTAAGTCCCAGACTATTCAAACCAAAATCTGCACGAAATTCCGCATCAAGATAATGTTCCAAATGCATCACTACCATCCTGTTAGCGATATTACTGAAAAATCTCCGCTCAGACATAAAGAAAAGCGCCATCGGGATATGTTCCTTCTGGATTTCATAACTTTCTAAAAGCTCATTAAGCCTTTCGCCTAAATCAGGATAATCTAAGCGAGATAAATTCCAAATAAAATAATAACCGAGGGAAGAATATTTGTATTTTTTATATCCATCCAAGATAGGGTATACAAAAATACTATTGCCCGATTCCCCCATATATTCCAAAATATCCGAAATCTCTTGCCTGCTCTCGGCACCATATAAGTCAGAGATAAGTTTAGAATTTTCATCTGAACGCATAGCTTTTCAGTTAATCAAACAATTTTTTGCGACTATCGCGACAAATACCCCAAAATCCTCCCCAAAAAACAAACCATTGAGAGATTTCGAAATATTGTCCACAATATATTATTACAGCTTCACTGTTTTTTTATTTTCACCAACTATTCCACATTTAACATTATAGTAGAATACTATAAATATATTATATTTTTACAAAAAAATCAAAAAAAAATTATAAGTTATCCCCAGCGAACAATAAATCCTATATAAAAGTTGATCTTGAATAAAAATTTGACCCCCTACACAAAATTGTTTCTACTCGATAAAATAAGATTTGATTTGTTGCGCAGAAACTGTGTCTCTGTCCATTGCCCTGATGTTTTGGCTTTTCAAGATAGAAACTCTTTATGGTAAATAAGAAAGATATTTTATCGAAACTTAAAAATGTTATAGATTAGATCAAAGACCGCACTCCCGCAAGAAATAAATATTTTTAGACACAATTATTTAAACGGTCGCAAAAATTGTCCAGATAAGTCGTAAAAAAGAGACGCGAACTCGCCTCTTTTTTAGAAATAGCATCAACATAAATCCCTCATCTAGATTTCAAAATATCTCTAATCTCTGCGAGTAACTCCTCCTGCTTAGAAGGTTCAGCTACCTTGTCTTTTTTCTTTATGAACTGATTAACAATTTTCACCACCACAAAAATTGCTGCCGCAATAATCAAGAAATCCACTATCGTTTGAATGAACATACCATATCCCATAACTACTTCAGGGGACGTGGCCGTTGCTTTTTTCAAAACCCATCCGAGATCCTGAAAATTCACGCCACCAAGGAGAATTCCGATAGGAGGCATTAAAATATCGCTCACAAACGACGAAACTATTTTACCAAAAGCAGCACCGATGACAACAGCCACCGCCAAATCGATTACGTTGCCCCTCATAATAAAGTTTTCAAACTCTTTTAAGGTTTTATTCATATTTTTAAAATTAAAAATAAAACTTTGTGAGTAAAAGACGGTAAGGACAAGCCCCATGAAAACTCAGAAATTATTCGCATAAAATACCGAATCAACTTCCTCTATCTTGTTTTTTATGACTGTAAAATCCTTTTCACTAAGCTTCGATTCCGAAGCCCCATCAAGAGGATTAAACCCTTTTTGCAGTTCAGTCAGATCATCATAACCATCACCATCGGTATCTTTTTGATTCACATCAGTGCCCAATATCCTTTCCAAATCATCCGTCAACCCATCGTCATCAACATCTAGATTTGTTTCTTCCGAAGTTGTATCTATAGGAGCCTTAGGTAAATGAGTTAACATCACCAAGACCAATACAATTGCCAGTCCCATGGCGGCAAAAAGCAATTTCTTGACCGATTCCTCTGTCATAATCTTTTCTATTATTATTCTAATATAATATACCACAAAAAGGAAATAAGGGGAAAGGCTGCGGTTGTTTATGACAATCTTTTAGAGGTAATATTCAGAAATTACAAATCTATCTTTAACTTCGAATATTTATTGATTTTAATTGCCAAAACAAGAGACATAATTCCACCAAGGACAACCAATGTCCCAATCAACATCCCCACAAGATCTGGATATATAAACACCAAAACGCCGACTATAATCGCTAGAAAACCTTCAATAGTAAGACCCCAAACAATGTTTTTCATAAACCGAGAAACGATTTCAATTTGTTGCATAATATAAGATTATCTTATTATGGACTCATTATAGCACCTTTGCTGAAATAATTAAATTTTCACAGAATCGCCACTTTCAATTCCGAACTTCTTTGCCACGTTATCACCTTGATGAATAATTTCTAAAAATCTCTTACGACCAATGCCAGAGCTTCCTTGAACAATCCCTATCTGTTTATCTGGAAGATCTTTAAGTCTTTCATAAAATTCCATTTTGCGTTTTTTACCTCCAAGCGATACTGAGACTTTTTCTCCATTTTGAAAAGCATAATCTTCGCCGACTAAAGTTGTTTTTATATTACCAAAATTATCGACAAACCACACTGAGTCAGAAATATCCTTGATTTCCGAAAGGTCATAAAGATGTCGAGGAAGATCATATTTTCTCCAAACCCAATCTGCGACGCGCGGAAGAAAATCGAAACTGCGGAATTGAGTTTTTGCGATGCGTTCTTTAGTTTCAATGGCCATTTCTTCAACACTGATAAAATCCAAAACATCCTCAATGTCCAAAAGATAAAATTCTTTAATAAGATTGAGTTTCTTGCAAAGCGATAAAACGAGTCCGTCTACAGAAGAAACAACCAGAGTTCTTTTATGCCAAAAATAACCGAAAGGTGTCCCATTCTTCCATTTTTTCGCTTCACCATTACGTGGAGCGACGTTCAACAGAATCACTCCTTCGCGATCCTCAAAAGCATCTAATGCATCGACCAAAAGTCCTGCGGCCTCTAATTCAGACCGCACCGCAAAACAATTCACAGATGCCCCCTGGAACAAAGAACCTGCGCGCGAAATTTGCCTGATACGCGCATCTTCATCAAAACAATCATTAATAACGGAAATTTGCATTTTTATATTTTTACTTTTTTAAATATTAAAAAACGCCCCCTCGCAGGACCGTTATTTTTCTAAGAAAAATTCGATCCCTACAAGACAGACATAGATACTCGCATCATGTTTTTTCTTACAGAATTTTTCATATAAAATAAAATCAATAAGCTTTATAAGATTATAATATAAAAAATCCGCAATTGAGTCAACAATCTGCATCAAAAAAAAGATGTGTCTTCTTCTCCACTAGGAAATTCATCGAATTCTTCGGCTGATAAATTTTTGACCACGAGAGGCTTTTCCTGTTTATGCCATTCTCTCCTGACCTGGTTCATAAAAGAACCTTTCGCTGTTGCTATTTTCTCCCCTCTTTTCTGTTTTTCAAAAACAGATTTTTCTATATTTTCCTTAAGAATATTTTTTTGAAAATCCGTTATTCTTTTGTCAAAAACCCCTATCAGCCAGGACCCATTGGCTAAAGAATCCATAGGAATTTCACGAGTAATTCCATTTAGTAATAATTCCTCCCCCCCCTCGTTTGCTTTTCCCCCGCTTTTCCAGCACCAGATACCATCACTATTTTCTTTTTTATATCTTCTAAAAATACCTTCCGGCAAATACGACTTGGCATCATTATATCTCAATTCTTTTATTGCAATCTCGCCACTATTTTTATCTTTGACTAATTGATCACAAGAAATCTTATTAATCTCATTAATATCGCCGTCATTATTATCAAGATCAAGATCAAGATCAATAAACCAGAATTTTAAATTATTCAGAAAATTCATCCTATCGATGTCTGTCATTTCCTTTCGACTTTCTTCCTCAAAAAGATTCTCTCTTTTTTCTTTTTCAGATTGCTCTTTTTCCTCTACATTGTTCTCGCTTAAATTACATTTAAAGTTTTCTTCAAACATACTTTTAAATTATTTTTTATTTATCAAGTCCCTTCAATTCACCGACGATAAAGTCAACCATCTCTTTTAAATACTCTTTTGAAAAATCAAACTTAATTCCCGCAACTTCATAAATTTCAGGGACAGACTTACTATAACCTAATTTCATAAAGTTTTCATAGCCCTCAATCGCTTTTTTAGGATTTTCCTTGAAATGTTTATAAAGTGCAATCGCGCCGAGTTGAGATATCGCGTATTCGATATAGTAAAAAGGCAACTCAAAAAAGTGCAGAACCCTAAGCCAACTAATTTCCTTTTCTTTCTCCAATCCAGACCAATCCACACCTGTAGTAAATCTATTTTTGAGTCGAGCAAGTTCTTCATCACGCTCTTTGGCAGAATGCTCAGAACTCAAGTATATCCAATGCTGAAAAGCGTCCCCGACCATCACCTTGGGAAGAAGAGATAGAACCTCCTCCAAATGTTCTCTTTTTGCCTTTTTCACATCTATGTCTTTTTTATAAAACTCATTCAAATAATCGAGAATAAAAAGCTCCATCGACATTGAAGCGAGTTCACCAACCTCGGATGGCGAATTTTGATATTGGACTATTTTCTCCTCGCTTACAGCAAAAGCATGCAAAGCGTGTCCCGACTCATGAAGCAATGTTTGCACATCAGTTTGAACCCCGACAGCGTTCATAAAAATGAAATCCGCCCCGGTTTCATTTAAAGGATAGCTGTATCCTCCCGGCGCCTTACCTTTGCGATTATCCAAATCCAAAAAACCATTTTCAGACATCAACCTAAGTTTGTTGGCAAATTCCGGTTTTATTCTCTCCAAGATTCGAATCGCCCCCGACAATAATTCCTGCGTATCCGAAAAAGGCTTCAATATTTCTCCGTCCAAATCAACCGACATATCCCACGGTCTTAAAGTTTCCACACCCAAAATCATTTTCCTTTTCTCGTTTATTTTCTCGAGTGCGGGCAAAACCACCGCTTCGACAGAATTATGGAATTCATATAAATCTTCCGGAGTATAATCAAATCTGCCGGCAGCTTGATGCGCAAAATCTCGATAATTATCAAAGCCTGCATTTTGAGCGATTTGCACACGCAAGCTTTTAAGTTTATCAAAAAGCTTTTCAAACTCCTCTCTTTTCTCAAGCATTTTGTTTTGGACCAATCGCCATGCCTTTTCTCTTTTTTCACGGTCTTTATCTTTTAAAACCAAACTCATTTCTTCCAATGTCTTTTCCTTTCCTTCAAACTCAACCGTCAGTTGAGAATATATTGCACCATATTTATTAGAGAGTTCATTTTCTTTAACAAAAAGAGGAATGTTCTCTTCGCGGAAAAGTTTGATTTCATTTTGAAGTATTTTACCAAGATGAGCATATCTCTCCGGAGAAAGTTTTCCAAAAAATTCATTTTCAAAAATCTTTTTATCCAGCTTGAAAAAATAAGGAGTGGCAGGGGCTATGACAAATTCGTAAAAATCAGCCTGCTCCTTCGCCAATTTCGGATCATCGGCAAACTGTGTCATCTTAATGTGCTTCCACGCACCAACCTCCTCCAAAATATTACTCAATTCACTATATTTCTCAATGAACTTTATCAAATTATCCGCAGACAAGATTTCAGCTTCCAGCATTTCTTTTAATACTTTTTCCAAATCACTCCAACTTTCAACCCGGAGTTCTTCTGAAAAATAAACGCGTTTTTTCTTCTCGATTTTTTCTGACATATTAAATAGCTTAATCATTTATACTTTATATAGTCTAGCAGAAATCCAAAAAATAGAAAACAAAAAATCTTCTCGTTTTTATTGAGATTGACCCAATAAGGTAAAAAGCTTAATATATATGCATAAAGGAGTTAACAGCTATTATGAAATATATAAGAAAAGCAACATGGAAAGAGGTTTTCGAATCTTGGGAAAAACGTGAAAGCAAGAATCCAGATTGGATAAGATGCGCCAAAGAAAAAGGATTTTCAAGCTGGCAAGAATGGAGAGGCTCAACGGCATCTCGAGTTAATGCCGAAAATCTGGAATGGGGATTATATAACTTCGACAACCCTCGTCAAGAAATTCCAAATATTCTCGTCGGACCATTCAAAAGTTGGCAAGCGAAAATTCCGCAATTGCAGCAAAACGAAACTAGTTTTGAAGGTCTTTTGAAAGATTCCGATCAATATGATTCTCTTACAAAAAATACAAAAATCATTTCTGTCCTGAAAGAATTCAAAGAAGTCCCTGAACTGAGAATTAAACTTATAGGAGTTATTAGAAAAGATGGAAAAATAGTATGCGCAGAGGGGCATCACACCATAACCGCATACAGTCTAGCAAAAATGCAAAACTACGTTTTCTTGGATAAACTGAATATAAAAATTTTCTTAGCCAAGATTGACACTGATATCCCAATTCCATAAAAATTATATTTTGATGCACTTAAAAACGACAATCGGAACTGTCGTTTTTATTTTTTTCTTTCAACTTCAAGAATATAAATCTAGCTTTATTTCCGCGTAGCGATAGATTATTTTTCTATTTTCTTAATCGCACCCAAAACAAAATATGCCAAAATTCCTCCAGAAAGCGCGGTGAAAAGTTGGGGCCAGCTCATCATAAGCGCAATTTTAGAAGCGATTTTTTCGGAAACAAAAAAGTGAATGACAAAAGAACTCACGACTGATAAAAATGCAAATTTCAAAACACTTGCAATCACAACGCCTTTAACAAAAGATTTCTTCTGAAACATCGAAAAAATTATAATTAAAACGGCATTAGAAAAAACTATGAAAGGCACCATAGGCAAAATCGCCACAGGTAAAAGCCCTGTTACTATCGAGACCACGCTTGGGATAATTCCAATTAAAATCGCCGCCTGTAATCCGAGCAGTGCAGTGGCCACGAAAAGAGTCGCATTAACCAATGTTCCCGTAATGGATTGAATATCTAGAGCAGGGGCAAAAACTGCAACCGACAAAAGAACAACGAACTGCGCTATAGAGATAGATGCACTTTTCGCCTTCGGAAAAGTCTTGTCCTGTGCTATTACGTTTTCTGCAGAAACCAAAGTTTCTTTTTCAAAAATTTCCATACTTTTTTATATCATTTAATTAAAAAATTATTCCTTAATCTCGACTTCTCTTTTCTTCTTGAAATATTTCGTGTGACATATTCTATGGACGTTTTTCTCGTCACTCAAAAAGTCTTTATACAATTCAGCGACAATCGGGCTTTGATGAGCAAGACGGATTTTTTTTTCTTTATCGATTGAATACAACCCCTCCGCGCGCTTTTTTCTTATTTCCTTATCAGTAGGCATCGGTTGCCCTCCTCCTCCGATACAACCGCCCGGACAGGCCATCACTTCTACATAATCATAAAGATGCGGATTTTCTCCCAATTCACGCAGAATTTTCTGAGCATTAGCAATTCCATTAACCACCGCCACTTTCACCTTTTGTCCGTCAATTTCCACTTCCGCTTTCTTCGTGCCTTCCATACCGCGCACAGATTTAAACTCTATATTTTCCAATTCTTCTCCTGTGATTTCTTTATACGCAGTTCGCAACGCAGATTCCATCACGCCCCCAGAGGCGCCATAAATCACTCCTGCGCCTGTCGCCAAACCCAAGGGGCTATCCATCTCTTCAGGTTCTATCTCCTTGAGATCGATTTTATGATTTATAAAAAGCCTCGCCAATTCCCGCGTCGTCAAAACATAATCAACGGGTTTTATACCATCTACCAAAAGTTCTTCACGAGTGATTTCATATTTTTTGGAAACGCAAGGCATCACAGAAACCACGAGAATATCTTTAATATCTATTCCTTCTTTTTCGGCAAAATATGTCTTAATAAGTCCACCCAATATGATATGAGGAGAACGAACGGTCGTCAAATTTGGCAAATAGTCCGAACGATAGAATTCCAAATATTTCACCCAAGCTGGACAACAAGAAGTGAACATCGGCAGAGTGCCTTTGTTCTTGATTCTATCCACCAATTCTCGCGCTTCCTCAATAGTAGTCACATCAGCCGCTACAGAAGTGTCAAAAACTTTATACGCCCCTAGCTTTCGGATTGCCGCCGTCATTTGCCCCAACATATTTTCCCCTGACTCCATACCAAATTCCTCTCCGATGCTAGTGCGGATTGCAGGTGCAAATTGAAAAATCACTTTCTTATCCTTATTCTTGAGCGGATCTTCGACATTCTCAAATTCCCCTACCGCTTCAAATGCCCCTACTGGACAGTGAATAATACACTGCCCGCAATATATGCAATCTTTCTTCTCGTCCAAGCAAGGTTTCACTTGATAGAAAGTGTCCTTTTGTCTTTTTTCCAAGAAAGAAATTCCTTGCTTATGACAAACTTCGACACAGTTCCCACAATCAATACATTTGCTACTATCAAAAATTAGAGAAGGTCCGAATTGATAGACAGGATAACCAGTTTTCCGATCAGGAAGTCTGCTAATATTCACCCCAAACCTTTTCGCCAATTCCAAAAGCCTGCAATCATGATTAGTCACACAATCATTACATTCTTCTCTGTGCTGAGCGAAAATTAGCTCCAGATTAATCCGACGAGCACGCAAAATATCAGGCGAATCAGTCAAAATTTCCATTCCAGATTCAGCCTTAGTTGAACAAGACGTAAAAAGACCTTTCCTTCCAGCGATTTCAACCAAACACATACGGCAACTGGCCTTATTTTTAAGATCAGAATGATAACAAAGGGTAGGTATAAAAATATTATTTTCCTTAGCTATCTCCAAAATAGTTTTTCCCTTTTCCGCCTCAATTTTCTGACCGTTTATAAATAAATTTATTTTATTTTTATCTTCCATTAAAGTATTTTATTGATTAAGCTGCGAAAAGGAACAACCAAGCCTCGCCCTAAAGAACAAGAACTAGTGTTCTCTAGAGAAAAAAATAAATCATCCAAAAACTCCCTATCCAACTCACGAGTCTTCACCATCTCCGCGATTCGATATACCCCCTCTCGGCAAGGCACGCATTTGTCACAATTTTCTTCCATAAAAAACTGCGCCCATTTTTGCATCAGTTCATATGGATCAGTTTTTATGCGATCGAAAACTATAATAGAAGAAACCCCCGAGACTGGTTGATCAAGTTCAGAAGGAAGAAAGATCTCCCCACACGCCCCGCCACCGACTTGAACAAAAAAATCAAATTCAGGAAAATTTCCAGTTTCTTCCAAAACTCTTCGCATTGTATAATCCGCCGAAAATTCCCACACACCCTCTTTTTTCACATCGCCGCTTATACAGAAAAATTTAGTATTCTTATATTTTCCTCCCATAATTTTTGCTACGTGATAGAAGGTTTCGACATTATTAATAATGGTCGGAAAACCCCATAGCCCTGCTTCAGTTGGAAATGGCGGCTTTTTACGCACGATAGGACGCCTGCCTTCAATCACTTCACACACCGCAGTCTCTTCGCCACCTAAATATCCCCATCTTTTTTCAAAGATCACTACCGGAAGTCCCTTGAAAAGTTTTTCCAGTTTAGACTTAAATTTTTTATAGTATTCTTTATTAAGATAGACATAGACCAAGCTATGATCTATAGTCTCAAGCGCAATCTTAATGCCCGCCGCGACTTCCTCTGGATATTTCTCAAGCAAATACGCATCCTTAAAAACTCCAGGCTCACCTTCGGAACCATTGCAAATGATATATTTCTTATCTGCCGTTTGACTTCTGACCGCTTCCCATTTAATACTAGTCGGAAAACTGGCACCGCCTCGTCCGGTTAGTCCAGCTTCTTTGATTTTTGCAATCACATCCTCTTTTTTATCCATAATATTTTATATTTATGTTTCCTATCCATACTTACATTATACAGCAAAATTAAAATTTGTTTAATAAAAAAAGAGCATATAGCTTGGTAACTATATATTTTTAAAAAGAGACTTTTCAAATAACTATATCTGAAAATATTTATTTCTTGCGAGAACGCAGTCTCAGACCCGGTCCATAACGTTTTTAAATTTCGATAAAATATCTTTCATCACGATGTTTATTTGTCATAAAAAGTTTTTTATCTTGAAATCAAACCATAAAAAAACCAGTCAGAGGCATGGTTCCCGCGCGATAAATCAAACCTTGGAGAACAAATTCAAATCTGTCCCCGCGTTTCGCGCGTAAAAAACAGAGCTTTTGTCTGACATATCTTTTTATTATTTATTAATTATATTTTACCTGTCAAACACAATTTTGTGTAAGGTCTCTAATTTTGTGTAAAGGCCCTTTAAATTTATTTAGGCTTTTATAAGGATTTTACATAATAAATATATTCTCAACCCCACAAGCAAAAAACAAAGCCCTTTCAAAGACTTTGTTTTAGAAATATTCACAGAATAACAAAATTATATTTTTCTACCCCCTCTATCTAGCTCTCTCCCAACGTTACCGAAAGCTCCTTTTCCTCTCCTCGATGATAGACTTTTAATTTAACTTCTTCTCCAGGTTTATATTGAGCAATCAGCTTTGCCAAAGTATTCTCGTCGTCAATCTTTTCACTATTCACTTCCAAGATTATATCATTTTCCACAATGCCCGCTTTGTCAGCCGGTGAACCAGGGACAATAGCCAAGTCTGTAATTTTTTCACCGCGACTAATAATCACTCCGTAATTATAAGGAAGACTATTTTCCTCCTGAAGACTACTATCAATATTTATATAACGCACCCCAAGAAAAGCCTTAGCCTCTTTTTTAATCGTTCCCGAAGCTTTTGCTTCTTCGTATGCAGGAATGACCTCTCCAATCGGAATCGCAAAACCGATGCTTTGCGCGTCCGCCATCGCCACATTAACCCCGATGACATTTCCTTCAATGTCCAAAAGCGGTCCGCCAGAATTGCCCGGATTAACTGCCGCATCAGTCTGAATTAAATTCTCCAAACTCTCTGTGCCACTTGACGAACCAGAAGCGTAAATGGAACGAGAAAGCCCAGAAATAATTCCTTTACTCACGGTATTATCAAATTCCCCTAAAGCATAACCGATTGCCACCGTAGTTTGTCCAACATTCAGATTATCAGAATTACCCAACGTCAAAAAAGGCAAATCCGTCTTATCTATTTTCAAAATCGCAATATCGTTATTAGGATCGCGAGCGATCACTGTCGCTTCAATTTTCTCATCCAGATGCTCTGCGTCTTTCAGAATAACCGTATATTTTGCATCTTCCTCTTCAACCACGTGTTTATTAGTAATAATATATCCATCAGCTGAAACTATAAAACCGCTTCCCGCTCCAATCTGCGTTTCCTCAGTACCATTCTGAACTTGCGAAGGAATTTGGAAATTAAAAAAATCGCGATAAAAAGTCTCATATTTAGGAATTTCAGCAGTGGCGATTATGCTAACCACCGAGGGTGAAGCGTTTTTGGCGACACTGACCACTTCTGATTGTTCATCCACAATTTTGACTGGCTGCACATTCTGAACAACACCTTCGTTATATTTATTTTGTAACAAAAAATCTACTGCACCAAAAACAAAAAGACCGTTCAGTGCAAAAAAGAGAACCAATAAAAAAAGCTTTGACACAAATTCCGTTACACCAGACTTACGATGACGCCGATTTGACGGGTCTGACTGTTTTGAATAAAGAACATCATCCTTCTTTTTTTCTAATATATCCGCCGACGTATCCGATATGGTAGGAGTTTCTTCTTCCAAGGTAGACTCGTTTTCAACTTTTTCTTTACTTTCTATTTCCCCTTCTATTTTTTCCATATTTTTTATGTTAAAAATTAATCATATATATAATACATTTTTTTTAAAATTTTTTTTCAAGTCTGGTAAATCTGCTTCAACTAGCCCAAAAAGAAGCAGTCCTGTCAGTCTGCTTCTCAGTTACTAATCGATAAGCTCCCGTTAACAGAAACTGCACAGACAAAAAACTTATTCTAGCGTGAATTTATAATATTTATCTTATCCCCAAAAGATCAACTTCAAAAATCAAAGTAGCATTAGATGGAATCGTCGCCGTTCCTACCTCTCCGTAAGCAAGTTCCGGACTGATTGTAACCTTCCTTCTTTCCCCCGCCTTCATGCCGACAAAACCCTCGTCCAAACCTTCGATAACTTTTTCTGTTCCGACTTGCACGACCAAAGGCTCTCCCTTTGAAAAGCTGGATTCGAGAGTAGTTCCGTCTTGCAATGCGCCGATATAGTTGATAACAATAGTATCACCAGACTTCACTTCACGATCACCAGAACCCTCCTGCAAAATTTCTATTTTTAAACCGTTAGACGAATCAGACCCGCTCTCCGCATTTTGATAACTATGCCAAAAGGTCTTCTTGGTGCTAGAGCTAGCGACAACTATAAACAGACCAAACACAACCAAAAACAGTATTATTAATTTTTTTTTGCTAATCATAATATGTTAATAAAAGAAATGATACAAACTGCGCAAGAATATTCGCATTCTTCTCTCCGAGGAAAAAGAGAGGTTTTATGCAATACGGCTTTTTATGATTTATTGTCTTTACTCTTTTCGCAATAACGAGTGCCAGTGAGGTTATTTTCCTTGGCAACGGGACAAATGTTACACAAACAGCCATGCCTATGCACTTCACAATTAGATTGTGTTCGTGCGCAAAAGAGCACAAGTCCTCTTTCCTTCATACATTTATTATGGCTCGGGCATTTAAAGCAGATACATTTCTTAACATTTTCAAGATTATCTTCCAACATCTTAGTTTTTTAAATTTGATTACAATTTAAAGTTCAGAAACTTCCCCACTCCTAGTATAGAACATTATAACAGCTTTATGCAAAATTGAGAAATAAAAAAAGCGACGGAAAGTTCAGCTTTAAATCCAGTTCGCTTTACCGTCGCCATAATCCCCTGGAGTGGCTTTTTCAATTAATTTCTTTGTTTCTTCTGAAAATACTATTTTTATCTTCTTGGGGACCTCAATGTGCTCGGGGGGTCCAAATAAATCAAAGACAGAAATTCCGATTCCTCCTAATTTTTGTTTATATTATATTAAATTCATAAAAACTAGAATAAGCTGCCCTGTTTTGACACTTTGGAATCGTTTTTTTTCATTTCAGAAATTTCCATTTCAGGCACTTCAATGATTTCTCTCTTGCAAAGTTCAAAAAAACATCGAGCGCAAGCATCCGTATCCACCAGGGCATCATGCGCGTCTGCAAAATCTTCGCCAAAAAGTTTGATATGAAGTTCAGACAAGCGCGGCCACTTATAACCCTTGCCATTTTGAGAAGGAATTTGACAAAATTCTATTGAAGAGAGCATCGTGCAAATCCTCTCTTTGTCGAATAAGTCATTCTTAATATTATTCCTCAAAAACTCCGCGCCGATGATCTTCTCATCAAAACTCATATTATGCGCTACCAAAATTTCCGACTTTCCCATTTTTTCAGAGAATTCCTCCAGAACCTTTTGCAGATTTTCCCCATCCATCATCGCTTTTTCGGTCGTTATCCCATGAACACGAGCTGATTCTTCCGGGACAGAAAAGCCTTCCGGCTTGATAATATGCTCGCATCCGTCCAATCTGTTCCCATCACGATCATACAAAAGCCAAGCAAGCTGCACCAACCGCGGCCAATTTTCCAATTCAGTTACTGGCGCATTCCAATTCCGAGGCAGTCCCGTTGTTTCTGTATCAAAAAATAAAAACATACAAAATTATTAAATTTATATGTTTTTATTATAGAACAAATTTTCCAAAAAGAAAAATCAAGTGCAATATGCAAGCATCAAGATCTGTCCTTTCAGATGTTTAAAAGGTCAGCCCTTAAAAAAACATTTATAAAATTTAAAAAAGAACTATTGCATCTGCAACGTTTCGAGGACGGACCTCTAAAATGCGAAGGTCTGACCTCTGTGCAAATCAATATATATTTCAATCAAATCCTACCTGCGAGCAAGTCTTCTTCAAATTCCAAAATGCCTTTGAAATTCGTCGGATATTTACTAACGTCGGGAAAGTCCAACTGCATTATTTTTTTATAAACAATTTCAATGAGAGCCCGCAGTCTTTCCACGTCTTCTTTCGAAATTTCAAAATCTATCTTAAGAAGTTTTTCATCTTGAGCAGTGATAAAATCGATACCACAGACGCTCACTTTGAAATTACCGTAACTCCTCGAATTCTCAATGAGCATTTTATAAAAAGTAAGCTGGTCATGATATTTATAAGCTTTGATTTTCAGATAATCATCACTCGGAGACCAAGAAGCAAAAGGCTTGCCAGTCTTATAGTCATAAACCCTGAAAAGCTTGTTCGCCTCGTTCTCCAGCGTAATGCGGTCGATTTCACCTGTGATCGGACAATCGCCAATCATCACACCCTCGTTTCGAAAATTGATAGCAAGCAAATCCTTGGCATCAAAAAGCTTGAGATTTTCTGCGTAATAAAACCCCAATTGCTCTCTCCCCTGTTCCAGTTTTTCCGCAAAGTCACCCTTGTTCAAAGATTGCATTTTCAATTTTTCTTCAAATATCCGCAAGAATTCTTCGGACGAAGGCAGTTTTCCTTTTTCCTTGAAAACTTTATAGAATTCTGTGAAGCTATTATGAATTGCCGTTCCATAGCTTGAAGAAGCATTTTGCGCCCCAGGAAAACGCAAAAGGTTCTGCTCCAAAAACTTCGCTGGTCCGCCGCCTTTCACATCCAAAAAATTGTTAAGATGTGTAACGCTCAGCTTATAATCATCCAAAAGCGAGTGTAAAATTTCCTCCTCATCAACATTTTGAATTTCATAATGTCGAAGCTCTTCCTTGAAATTCATAAGCTCTTCTCGAGTTCCGATCGCCTCCACCGTCAGCGCCTCAATTTCCTCAGTCTGAAGATTTTCGTCCAAAAATCGAAGTCGCTCCGAACTTTTCTTTTCGTTTTCCGCTGCCGAATAGTTAGTCAGATAAAGATTACTCTTGGCGCGCGTGATTGCCACGAAGAAAAGTCGAATCTTGTCGTCAATGTCATCCTTCTCAGGAACAAGCGGAATGTTAACAGGAAAATTGAGCTTGCTCTGGTTTCGCATTTTGATCCAAGTATTCTCGTTGCAATTTATTATAAACACCGAATCAAACTCCAAACCTTTCGCCTTGTGCGCTGTAAGAAGACTGACCGCTTTCCCGCCTTTACAAAGCCGATGAGATTTATAGATAGGGATTTTGTGCGTCTCATGAATTTCCACAAACTCCACCAAATCCTTAATGGACAAAATCTGACGTTTACGATAGGCGCGAAGCTCGCCGAAAAGTGTCTGCAAGTCAAAAAGGTGCTCCACATATTCCAACCGTCCGCTCTGAAAATTTTCCATAGAAAAATAGTATTCCTTGAAATTGCTCACATAATCGATGCCCTCAATCTTCTTGACCCCAGTAATGAAGTCCAAAATTTCTTCCATAGTTCGGCGCTTGGCTTCCGTCCCGAGCGCAATCAAAAACTCCGCCACTTGACGAGGCTTGCCGCCATACTCCATCATAATTTCCAACCAATTTTTACTACGGCTCTTATGCGAGAGCGAAGAAATTTTCCAAATGTCCGCCCGCTCGATTTCGAAAAAAGCGAAAGACAGAATGTCTGGCAAATATTCATCCGCCTCCGACGCAGATTTTTGATTGAGAGAATTCACAAAACTAGCAAGTGTGATTATTTCCTGAATCAATTTTTCCTCCAAAATGTTCCGATTGCGTTCATACAAAGCTGGCACATCGTAATAATTCAAAATTGCCAGAAGCTCCTCCAAATCACTATGTTTGCGAGAAATGATAGCAATTTCTTCCTCAGAATTTCCCGTGCGCAATTTCTTAATCTCCTCCGCAATGAAAATATATTGCTCCAATTTCGTCTCAAACTCTTTCTGCGATATAGCCCCAGTCTTGATTTTCGAATTGGCGGCAATCAAATCCTTCACGATTTCTTTATCTTTTTTCACCAACCGATCCTCCGCCCGCTCAATCACACCTTTGGAATAATCCAAAATTTCCTGCGTCGAGCGATAGTTATGCGTCAGCACGACCTTTTTCACCTCTTTATATTTCTTCAAAAAATCTGTCACATTCCGCAAATTGGCTCCCTGAAATTTATAGATAGATTGATCGTCATCTCCCACCGCCAAAATATTAGGACGCCCCTCGTTAATTTCCATATTCAAAATCGCGTCCAAAAGTCGCATCTGCACGCCGCTAGTGTCCTGAAATTCATCAACCAAAACGTAAAGATATTTTTCTTGAAGCTCATAACGAAGCTCCAGGTTGTCTTCAAGTTCGCGAACCGTGTCCAAAATCATATCAGCAAAATCATAAAACCCCTGTTTGTGGATTTCCTTCTGATACTGCGCATAAACTTTCGCCAAATCCAAAAGCTCCTTATTCTGAAAATGACTAGCAAGAAGCCACTCTCCACTAGCATTTTTCTTGAGAAAGTTTTTCTTCCATTCTGTCAGTGGCTTAGTCTTAGACCTTTTCTCTTCAATTATTTCCACTTCCCCAAGCGCCTCCTCAAGACTTTTTACGACAACATCCTTAAGCGGTTGATAGGTAGCAAGCGGCTCTTTACGTTCAGAAATCTCTATCACCGACAAACTGGCAAGCAACTGTTCTAAGGCAGGAACAATGTCGAGCGAAATTCTCTCCTGAAAAACTTGGCAGATCAGCCCATCCGCCTTTTCTTCAAAATCCTTGTTCTCCAAAATCAAACTTTCGAATTCTTCCGGCGTGAGTCCGCCTTTCTTGATGTCGTCAATCCTGCTCACAACATTCCCCAAATAGACATATCCCTGCTCAGGGTGATAACTTTTGAGCCGGCTGTGCCATTTGAGATTTTTGACAATATTCTCGATGATTTCCATTTTGGAGATTTCATCAATCGGGGCATAAGCGGCACCCCCATAAAAACATTCGGGGTGATGATTGATCGTCTCACTGCCAAAACTGTGAAAAGTATGGATGGCAACCTTATAAGCATCCTTGCCGATAAGCCCCGCCAAACGCTCGCGCATATTATGTGCCGCCGCTTCAGTAAAAGTGAGACACAGAATCTGATTCGGAGAAGTGTCGGTTCGGCGCAAAATATTCGCCACACGAAGTCCCAAAAGTTCGGTCTTACCCGACCCAGGTCCCGCCACAACCATCACTGGTCCGTCAATTGCGTCCACCGCTTCTTTTTGCTTATCATTCAAATTCGCGTATCTTTTTTCAAAATTAGACATTTGAGTAAGTTATTAATTTCTGCTTTTATTATAGCAATTTAAACAAAATTTTACCAATGAAACGCTAGGTTTGCCTTACATTGTGCTATTCTTGACATAAAATGGCAAATTTCAACTTGCACGGCTATCCGATATCCGATTCAAAAATAACGTCCTATAAATGCGCACAGAATGAATTCGACTACTCCACGTGCATAAACTTACAAAAAAACGCAAAATATTGCGTCTTTTTATCCCAACAAATATATGCCTCCTAGAACCTCCCGCCGCGGATAATCGAAATCACTAACCCCAAACCTAAGATAGCGGCGAACAAAAAACCCATAATTCCCAAAGCAGGATATCCAAGAAAAAAAGGCCCCTTATCTATGCTCATAATAAGGGAGGAACCGACTATAAGAGAAGATATTATCAAGCTGAAAGAAAGTCGGTTGCTGGCGCGATCGATAGTTGCGTCCATTTTTTCCAGTCCGCGATGTTCTAAGCCGACATATAGTTTGCCTCGCTTCAAACTCTTGAAAAACCAATCCACATTAGCCGGAAGATTTTTAAGAACACCCAGAGAATCTTCCATAAAACCAACACCCTCCTTGAGAACAGATTTGGGTCCATATTTTTCCCGCACCAACTTTTTCACGAATGGCTTGATATGTTCCACCATATTAAAATTCGGATCCAATTCGCGCGCGATGCCCTCCGCCGTAATCAACGTTTTGAAAAGAAGCGCAAATTCACTAGGAATACGAATATTATTTTTTCGTATCACCTCCATCACATCCGTCAAAATTTTCCCTACTTCCAACTCGTGCAATTCCAGACCATAATATTTATCAATCAACTTATTAATTTCCTTTTTGATTTTTTTAGTGTCAGTGTCAGCATCGATAATATCCATTCTATCCAGACTTTTAACAATACCATCAGCGTCAAATTTAGTGAGCGACATAAGCATATCGGCCAGATCATTCATCGCATCCTGATCAATCCTACCTACCATACCAAAATCAATAAGAGCGATCACATTTCCTTCCTGCACAAAAACATTTCCAGGATGGAGATCTCCGTGAAAAAATCCATCCTCAAAAATCTGTTTGAGCGCCATATCTGCCCCACGCGCAGCGATGAGATGTTTATCAAACTTGGCACTTTTTGATTTTGGCACTTTGCTGATCTTAGTGCCAGAAATAAACTCACTCACCAAAATTTTTGAGCTTGTAAATTCAGAATAGACTTTGGGGATTTTTACTGAATCCTCATTAACAAAATTCGAAGCAAATTTTTCCGCGTTCCTAGCCTCAAGAGAAAAGTCCAATTCATCACGAATGGTTTCGGCAAACTCATCAACAAATTCCTTGGGGCTATAAGAAACCGACCTAAACCATTTCGTTTCCAAAAGCTCCACTAACTCATAAAGAATAGAGATATCATTTTCCACAGTTTCCACAATCCCCGGTCTTTGTACTTTGACCGCAATCGTTTCACCGGTCCTAAGTTTCGCCTTATGAACCTGACTCAAAGACGCTGCCGCAATCGGTTTTTCACCAAAAACAGCAAAAAGTTCATCAACAGGTTTCTTAAGTTCCCTCTTAATCTGTTTCTTGATAATTTCCGAGGGAATTGGGCTTATGCTATCTTGTAACTTGCTTAGTTCCTTAATAAGTTCAGGGCTCACAAGGTCAGGATGCGTGCTCACCACCTGCCCCAACTTGATAAAAGTCGGACCCAATTCTTCCAACGCCAAACGCACCCGATTTTCCAAAGTAAGTTTTTCCAGCTTCTCATCTCCCCTTTTCTTTGAAGAAAATCTTTTTCCAATTTGCAAATATTTCTCAACTTGCGGAAGATCAAAAACATAACCCAAACCGTGTCGCATCAGCACCTGCACAATTTCACGACTGCGTTTCAGATTCTTATAAGTCTCTTTTATTTTCGCCATATTTTTATTTTTATTTTTTTTCCTTCTTAAAATTTGTCCGCAAAACATTCACTTTTCAAAAAGATAAAACCCTTGTCACTCGCTTCCAAAAAAAGCGAGCGATAAAAGTTCTAGGGCTATTTCTTGCCGTCGATTTTTTTATTAAGTTCATCTATTTTCTTTTCCAAAGCAGCAATATCTTTCTTGGTTGGCACGTTCACCGTTATTTTGGACACAACATCTTTTACGGCTTTTTCCGTTTTCTTCTCCATTTCTTTACGGCTCTTCTCAACATTATCCATAACTTTTTTCGCCATCACTGCACCGTCTTTTTCTGACATTTCACCTTCCTTCACAAGTTCATCAACAAGCTTTTGCGCTTTTTCCTGCGTGAGAGAAACCAATCCCAAACCGGAAAGAATAACTTTTTCCAAAAGTCCTTTTTTCATATAAAACACCTCCTTTCTTATTTTTATAGTTAACTTCATTATACGCCTTTTTTAAATATCTTTCAAAATATCGAGGTCTGACCTTTCAGATGTTTATAAGGACAGACCTCGATACGAACAAAAAGGACTGTCCTTACAGAATCAAAAGGACAGTTCTTTTGTTTTGTCCTAAAAAGGTGTATGAATGCGGGTGGAACGTAATTGATAATATAAACGTTTTATTCCGCGTGGTTCACGACCTTTCAGTCGTGGTCCATAAATCCAAATACAAAATACAAGAAACAAGATACAAAAATCGATAAAAACAAAGCAAGGACTGTCCTTTTCGCATTGAGGTCAGACCTGTATTGAGGTCAGACCTTTCAGATGTTTATAAGGTCTGTCCTCGTGCATTTTGTATTTGTATTATTTTATTAATCTACACAAACGAGGACGGACCTCTAAAATGCGGAGGTCCGACCTCTTCGCATATTAAAGACCGTCCTTATACAAAAAACCTATTTCCCAAATCTCTTATTTCTCGCCAGCATAAAACCCAAATCTTTTTCAAATCGCGACGGGAAAATCTGGACGCCGAAACCTTTTTTGCGCAGAATATTTTCAATTTCCTGGTAATGTCTGCCGAAATAATTATGATATTCTAAAACAATATTCCCTATCTTGGAAAAATCCTCCGCCGACAGACTCTCGAAAATCTCATATTCTCCGCCCTCGATGTCCATCTTAATAAGCCCGATTTTGCCGATATTGTTTTCTCTCAAAAAATCTCCGAGAGTGATTACAGAAACTTTTTCGTGTCGACAATCCTCTTTCTCTATTTTATCAAAATCGCTCAGAAGATGATGATTAATACTGTCAAGCGCAAGTTTCAAATCCCTTGAACCACTTTTTCCTGCCAACGCTACTTTGAAAATTTTCACATCAGAAAGATTATTAACCGCGACATTCTGCTTTAACAAATCAAAATTATTTTCCTCCGGCTCTAACGCATAAATTTTAGCCGCAGCGTTAATCGCCTTAGCATACAAAGAAAAAATACCGATGTGAGCACCTACATCTAGAATCGGCAAGGCACAATTTTTTATAATCTCCTCTGCGGATTTATATTCCTGCCATTTAAAAATCTCCGCCACCACGCTTTCATCTGCGTCTGGTCGTAAAAAAATCTCGAACTTCCGATTTCGAAATTCTGTTTTCTTGGAAAAAACTATTTCTTTTTTATCTTTTGTCATTTATCTTCTATTATCGATAACATTTTTGATTGCGCCGTAAGAAGATTTCTGCGAAAAATCCTCCGACAGAATACCATCCGAACTGATTGAGCTATCGCGAAACTGAGAAATGACAAACCCGCCAAAATCGTTGGAATCCGCCAAATACATAGCATATATAATAAAATTTTTCAACTTCTCATCGTTCTGCTTTGAAAACTCAACATCTCCCATCCAAAGCTCGCCATGCCAATGATATTTATCTCCCATTTGCAAAAGCTTGTCTGTGCTGTCTTCCAACTCTTGTGCATTTTTGATGTTCAACGAAACGACATCGAACGTTGGACCGTTGTCTTCCATCACTTGCTTCACAAATTCCAACTCCTTCTCTCCTTCATCGACAGCAGAATAAAAATCACCTTCCACCACTACCTTAGTCTCGAAGGATTTTTTCTTAACTGAAAGCGCGACATCTTTGGCAAAATCAAACCACTCATCAGGACTCACTTCTGAACTAACCTGCTTTTCTGCCCAATAAGGACATTCTGGTAAAATCAACATATATTCAGGCGCAAATTGATCCATTAGAAAATTTGTGTCTTCGATATAGCTTTTTCTAAAATCATCGAAAGTCGATTTCCCCGCAGCGTTAAAAGAACCAAGCCGCGATTCTCTTCCCCAAAACGCTAAAAAGATTTTCATATGCTCCGCGCGCGCAAAAACAATCACTTCCTTTAATTCATTTACATCTTCCGCTTTTTCCAACATTTCGCCTTCCAAATTAATTCTGACTAAATCAGAACCCAAAGTCGAAGCTGCTTCAATATCCTTTTTAGCTGAATTGAAATCGACCGAAGATGTCTTTCCGTCGCCAAAAACTGCCGAAGCAGAATTAATAGTCACACCAAAAGACATTTTCTTGGAAACCGAAATCAGATTAGGATCTAACTCAGGAATTCTCACCTCATTAAAAAAATTCGAAGCAAGATTCGATAAAAACAAAAAAATCAACAAACCGGAAACAATCAATATTTTTTTCTTGTCGTCCATAGAATTTATAATCTATATAAGTTGCTCTAATAATCCCATCTTGTGTCGAACTTGTCAAAAATAAAATTATTTTCGTATTGCTAAATAATATATACTGCGTCCTACCAGACCCACAAACGTATCGCAGAAAAACATCGCCACCATAAATTCACCTGCTACTTTCCATTTCCTTCTTGCTTATAATACATCAGCTTGATTATTTCGGAGATGAAAAAATATACAATAACGATGCCAAAAATCAAAATCAGATGAGCCGAAGTTGGAGCGACAAAACCGAAAACTCTTTGCCCAAAAGCGGTGTATGGAAAAATGACTGTAACCACACCAGCCACAAACGCAAGAGAAAGTAGCCCGAAGGCTGGACGCACGGATCGAAAAAATGGCTTGCGGGTGCGGATGGAAAAGATAAAAACTAACTCGGTCAGAATACTACCGATAAACCAATTAGTGCGCAATACTTCAGGTGAAATCTGATAAAAAAGCCCGAAAAATATAAAATCAAAAATCGAACTGACTACACCCAAAAGCGACGCGATGAGAACGATATCTTTAACTTCATATTTACGTGGCGTTTTCAACTCCGATTCGTCGACATTATCTGAACTGACAGCAATCATTGGAAAATCAGAAAGAAGGTTGATGAGCAGAATCTGCAGCGGCAACATAGGCAAAAAATCAATCAGAAGAGAAGCGGAGGCAACGGCGAAAAAATTGCCAAAATTGGAAGCAAGCGTTGATTTTATATATTTAGTAGTGTTGGCAAAAACAATGCGCCCCTCCTTGATGCCGTCGATTATGACGCTAAGACTTTTGTCCAAAAGAATAATATCTGCCGCCTCGCGCGCGATATCAGAAGCACTATCAACAACAATTGAAACTCCCGCAATTTTGAGTGCTGGCGCATCGTTGATACCTTCCCCCAAAAATCCGACTTGATATTTTTCCTGCAACGCTTTGATAATCACATATTTTTGTTCCGGCGTCACACGCGCAAAAACTGAATATTTTTCAAGTGCCATATTTTGGTCCTTCACGTTCATCTCCTCCCAATCCGCAGCAGTAATAACATCTTCAGGCGAACTACTGAGTCCGATTTCATATGCAACCGCTCCCGCCACCTCTGCGCCGTCTCCAGTTATAATCTTAACTTGCACGCCCAATTTTTGAGCTTTCTTAATAGCAGAAAAAGTGCTTTTTTTGATAGGATCCACGAACGAAACTATACCCAAAAAATCGAAATTATTTACTTGACTTCTGGCCTCTTGCTCCAGATCTGTCGATTGAGAATTCACCACCTTGCTTGCCACCGCCAAAACACGATGCCCAGACAGCCCTTCCTGTTTTATCCAATACATAATCTCCATTTTTTGTTTCTTGGAAACGTGCGAACAATATTCCAGAATCCCTTCTGGAGCACCACGAAAAATCAGCTCACGTCCGTCCGCCGTTTCCACTATCACCTCATTTTTCTTCGTCCTAGGATTAAAAGATTCTTCGTAGATACGATGGAATTTTCCCAATTCTTTTTTCTGCAAAGACGTGAGTTTTTTCCAAAGCGCGATATCAAACGGTTCGGTCTTTTTCTTTTTGATGTCAGATGTCGCCAAATTAGCATACAAAAAAAGCTTCTTCGTGTCCTCGCCCCAAGTCTCTGCCACAGCAAGCTTATTTTCCGTCAGCGTTCCAGTTTTATCCGTGCAAAAAACCTCTACGCCACCCAGATCCTCCACAGCAGAAAGTCTTTTGACGATAACTTTGCGTTTTGCAAGAACGCGGGCACTATGTGAAAGCGCAAATGTCGTCACCAAGGGAAGAGCCTCGGGAATTACCCCGACAGTAAGTGCGATTGAAAAAAGCAAAAGCTCGCTCAAATCAAAAGTGCCGCGACGGAGCAGTATATTAGCAAAAAATACCAATGTCAAAGTGACCGCAATAAGTTTTAGGATGAAAGCGGAAAAATTATTAATTCCTTTTTCAAAATTACTGACACTTTTGGTCGCCGTCGCCAAATGAGCAATCCCACCCATCGCTGTTTTTTTACCCGTTTTTACAACAACTGCCTTTGCTGTCCCATTAACCGCCAACGTTCCGGAAAATCCGACATTTTCGGCCTCAAAAAAATTGACTGCCTGTTTTTTTATCGGATCACTAATCTTATGAACCGCCACTGACTCGCCAGTAATAGCCGACTCATCTACCTTGAAATTTTCCACCTTTAAAAATCTTACATCCGCCGGAATTTTATCTCCCGTTTCTAAAAAGATGATATCTCCCACCGTCAAATCTTCGGAATTTACGAGATCCACTTTTCCGCCACGCAACGTCTTCACCTTTGCCACCACCAGATTTTTCAAAAGCTCAACCGTTTTTTCCGAACGATATTCCTGAAAAAATCCCAAAATCACATTAACAAAAAGAAAAATAAAAATCATTAAACTGTCGATTTTTTCCCCCAACAACAACGCCAAAATTGCCGCGCCAATCAATAAATAAATAAAGGCGGATTTGAATTGACGCATCAGAACTTTTTCCCACCTAAGTTTGTTCTCTTCCAAAATATTACTGCCATATTTTTGCAACCGTGCCGCCACTTCCGCCACCGAAAGCCCCTTCTCTCCATCAACTTTCAGCTCATCTAAAATCTCTACCTCTGCTTTTGCAGAATAAGAAAAAACCTCCATTATTTTGATTTTATTGTTTTATAAATTTCATAATACGCATATTAATAATCCCACTTTTGAAGTGGGATGTCAAAAGAAAGATTACGCAGTCGGAGTAGCAGATTTCAACCTGCGCGCACTTAGGAATAGTAGAATTCATTCTGCGCGTATTAAATCGAATAACTCACGCGAGATAAATCCCACTACTGGTAAAAAGACTACAACCTTCTAAACGTTTGCGATTTCAAATCTGCCAAAATACTTTTTCACGTAAAAACAATAAATTTGTCATTCTGAGCGGAGCAGAGCGGAGTCGAAGAAT
>Ga0265294_10001668_pt1 | contig 29853 bp, 19 predicted proteins | sample MunlanPumphouse3_FD_192504 | JGI IMG/M metagenome (GOLD analysis project Ga0265294, IMG submission 192504) | Groundwater microbial communities from a municipal landfill in Southern Ontario, Canada - Pumphouse #3 | ecosystem: Environmental > Aquatic > Deep subsurface > Groundwater | place...
CGGCACAATAGTTTATATCATCAGCGGTAACGACTAATTGCGGATTACTATTTACATATACGTTATAAGGTTCTGAAACCATAGTACATCCACTGGAGGTTACCTGCAAAGTAAACACGTAAGGTGCGGTTCTTTCAGTATGTGAAGCACTGTATGGAGCATCATTTCCAACATTAACGCCATCCAAAAACCAAATATAGGTTGCACCTGTAGGAACATTCGCTGTTAAGCTTACATTTGTTCCTGAACAAACCACACTGTTTCCGGAGATGCTGACTGCGGGTGCTGCCAAAACGGTAACGGCAGCGGAATTTGCTGTCGCGGCACAACCGCTGGCTGCTTGTTCTACAGTGGCAGTGTATAAATATTGTATATTATTAATATTAGTATTGGTTAACTCATCGGTAAATGAATTGCCGGTTGCTCCGTAAACCGTTACACCATTTCTTTGCCAAGTGTAAACTTCACCGCCGGCAACACCACCAGCAGTAATACTGGCGCCGAGGTCAACTGTACTACCTGAACAAAGTGTAGTGGGTGTGTTCGGAGTAACTGTAAGTGTCGGGTCAGCTACCACATGAATAGTAATGTTTGCTGTTCCGATACAACCTCCAACTGTTTCCACGTTTAAAGTGTAGGTATAATCACCTACCGTTAAATTGGAAAGAGTTAAGTTGGGTTGAGTTCCAACATTTACAACACCAAGCATCCAACTATAATTTACGTTTTCGGGAAGGATATTACCGACATAAGATGTCAGCGTTATTTCTCCTCCTGCGCAAACAGTAGTTTCAGAAGCGTTAATGGTGACTGTTGGATTTTCTACTACGCTTACTTCGTATGGAGCGGAGGTAGTAACACAGCCATTCGCATTGGTAACAACAACCGTATAGTAATAAGGATTCAAACTGGCAGCTACTCCTGTATTGGATAAAGGAGCAGTAAGTGCTGAAGCTGTTGTTCCCACGTTTGGTATTAAATCGTTTCTATACCACACAAAATCACAAGTCATATCGGCGTTAGCAGTCAAAGCAACATCTGCAGTTGCGCCACAATAAATTTGAGAACCCGTGATTACGACTTGAGGATCAGTTGAAACGGTAACAGTCACTGCCGTTGCGTCAGCAGTCACACATCCATTAGCATAAACGGCACGGACTGTATAATCGCCGGCTTCGTTTACGGTAAGTGTATTAAAAGTAGTCGTAGTAAAATCTTGTCCGTCTTTTTTCCAAATATAGGAAGTAGGATTTCCGTATTCTGCATTGTTCGTAACAGCAGCAATGAACTGTACTGAACCATCTGCACAAATTGTTTGGGTTGTATTCGGAGTAAGTGTCGGAGCAGCAAATGTTCCAAAGTCAACAGCGAATGCCGGTGAAGTAGCATTGCAAACACTATTTCTATATACGGCTTCAACTGTATAATTACCATCCGCGCTCACTTCAAAAGTTGGAACATATGTGGTAGTATTAGTAGTTCCATCACTCCAAATCCATTGGTAAGGATTTTCGGAAATATATTCGTTTTCACAAACGGCGGTGAGGGTAGTTGTACTTTCGCACGGGTAATGTGCACCGGTAATGGAAACAATGGAGTTGGGGACTTTTGTAAATTCAAAGACAGGTGAAGCAACTGCCGCACAACCCGGGAATTGTTTTGTTACTTCGCAAATGAACTCGCTTCTCATATCTGCCAAACTGCTTACGGCAAATACGTAAACCGAATCCGTTGCGCCCACAATGGGAGTTGCATCTATAAACCATTGATACTCATAGTTGATTGTATCAGTAGGATCATTATCTTCTATTACAGCAGTCAAAGTAACGGTTGCACCATTACATGCTTGAGCAGCTCCTTCTATTCGAACGGTGATCGCTTTTGTTGCTTTGATACCATCAACATGATAACGCGGCGTTGATACGCCGCCGGAACCGGTAAAGTTGCAAGCAAACATTCCTGTAGCACCCATTAACGGATCGCTCGAATAGTCGATGTAAGTTTTACTGTTAGCCGAATTGAAACTGCACGTGTATCCATCATCACCAACAGCCGAAACTGTTGTTTCGCATCGAGCTTGATTTCCTAAATACATGAACACCATCAGGAAAAAAATCGTAAATTTTTTCATTGCTTTGAATTTAATTATTACTATATATTTTTATTTTTCTTATCTAACTTATATTTTTCTTGTCTAACTTTTTTCTTCTTAAATGCTGATATTTAAAAGGTTATACTTTTTTTTTCGCTTATTGTTACATCCTCTTGTAATATCCATACACTTTTTTTCATTTTATTATATCAACTTGCAAAAATACAAAAAAATAAGTACTATCATTCATTTATTTATTTTTTTTTTGAACTATCTTATGTTTCGGGGGTTTTGGTACTTTTCAACACTTTTTCAACAATTTATATTTATTTATAATTCAGATATTTACGTTTTGTTTTGTTATTTTTGTTCACAATTAATTTTTGAAAAATTCTTTATTTTTTTCGTTCTTTTGATCGCCCAAAGTCTGATTATTTAAAAATCGTCAACTTATGAGTTACACGGTACTTTATGAAATCATTAGAGCATTTTTAGACAAAAAAAAGGCGAAAACAGTTATTTTCGCCTTATGAAATAAAAAGAATTGATATTCTAATAAAAAATTGCTATTTCTTTTTTTAATTCCATCATTGCCTTTTCGGTAGGCGACTGCTCCGCAACGTGCTGTAAAATATTTGTAATCAAGTCTGTACCTGTTGCTTCATCTCCCAAGCCACCGGCAGAGATATTGATAACATTGACCACTTTTTCCTTTGCCATTTTAATGTTCTCCCACAGCTCCGGAGAGAGATACACTTGTTGAGATAAATTGTGCTCAAACTCGCTACGAACCGTCGTTAACAACAATGTTTGTACTTGATATGCTGTAAGTTCTTGATTATTAACACGATATACTAATTGATTCGGCTCTATCCGTTCCAAAAACATTGCCATTCGTTCATACGCCTGTAAGCGAATGGGGGTAATGACATTTCTGGATTGATATTTGAGTTCTAAAAGTCGCTTTTTTTGGTCATTTTCAACAAAGTGTTTAATGGCAAAAAAAGCAGTTAAAAAGACAATTAGGGAGGGAATAGTGAAACCTAATATATGCAAAAGTACATTCATTTTTTTACAATTTTATCAAATAGATTAAATATTAATTTATTATCATTGAATTAATTATATCAACCGCAGTGGAAATATTTGTGAACTAACTCCAACATTTTGTCGTTGTCATTGGATATTTCTTGACGGATGTTGGCATCATTATATGACTTCAGGTGTTTGATAATATCATCAATCATTTCGGAATTGAAGACACCGTGTTTTTCGAAGATATTTCTATGAGTGGAGAGTTGTTCTGCTGATTCGGCGCAGGAAGCGGGGAGTTGTGCGAGGCTCATCAATTTTTCTTTATTTTCGGATTTATGGATATTTACGTCCACGTAAGTTTTTTTGGCGAAGTCAAGTGCGCCTTCCATTTCAAACCCGTGGCGGGCGGCAACGGTCAGTCCGGCGAGCAATAAGTAGATGTCGGCAGAACCGTCCGGGCAGCGGAACTCAACGGTTTGTTTTTGGGAGAAATCATCATTCGCGGGTTTTTCCATTGGGTTGACCATAGCAACCATATCGTTGGCTGTGGTCCAGCCGAGTGGCACGCGCACGAGTACGGAGCGATTTCTGTCACCCCAGCAAATGGATGTCGGAGCTTCTTGATGCGGCACCAGGCGGAAATAGGAAGTTGGGTTCGTGTTTCCGAAAGCCGTTAACGAAGAGGCGCAAGACATATATCCGGCAATGGCACTCTTGGCAATGGAGTTTAAACTCCCTTTTTCTATCATTTGGTTCACACCGTTTTTCACGATACGGGTATGGATATGCAAACCGCTACCGGCTTTTCCGGCAGTAATTTTCGGGGCAAAAGTGACGTTTAATCCGTATTGATATGCCAAGTTTCGGATTACCCATTTCCCCAAAACCAATTGGTCGGCGGCATCTTGAACGTCCGTAACCAAAAATTCGATTTCGTTTTGTTCATAAATTTTATCTTCCATTGTAAAATTGCCGACTTCGGAGTGTCCGTATTTGATTAAGCCGCCGATTTTCGCAATATAGAGCATACATTCTGTGCGGAATTGTTCAAATTTTGTAAAAGGAGAGCCTTCGTGATAACCTTTTTGGTCTTCGGAGAGATATAGGTCTTCAGTGTCACCAATGACATAATATTCCAATTCGCCCATGGCTTGAAATTCCATTCCGGTAACTTGAGTAAAAGAGGCAGCCGCTTTTTTCAGAACGTATTCGGGTGAGTTTTCCATCGGTTGTCCATCCTTATTGAAATAGGAGCAGAGGAATGAAAGAGTTGGTATTTCGGCGAATGGGTCAACAAAAGCACTTCTAAAGCGAGGAATTACATAAAGGTCGCTGGAGCCGGCGTGCATGAAAGCCGGGAAAATATTGGAACCGTCCACGCGCTCGCCACAAGAGAGTATTTGTTCCAAATATTCACGGTTGTTGATAACAAAATTTAAAGATTTCAGTCTGCCATCACCCGCTACATAGCGAAAATTTATCATTTTGATTTCTTTCTCTTCCACGAATTTAATCATGTCTGCCTTCGTAAATTCCTTAGGAGTTTTTTTTAGGTAATTGACTACCTCATTCATGTTTAAGGCTAAATCATCTTTCATAATTTAATGTTTAAGGGTTATTATTAATATGTTTTAAAATTCTTTTTGATTTGCATTTCCAAGTATTGAATACTTCTATCCGAAACAGATTGTTTGAGTTGTCCGTTTTCAAAAAGCAACATGCCAAGGGAATCCTTGGTAATATACGGGGTAACATCTACAGTATCAATAGGATTAAAAGTATAATCCTGAATCAGCACATTTTTATAATCATGATGAACATTGGAGAATAGTAGGTTATTTTGTTCGCAAAAAGCTTCGAGATATTCGGTCTTCTCTTTCCATTCTTCCGACGGTTTGTGTCCGCTAAAAAAAACGACGGCGTTATAATAGACGGAATCATTCAGTTTTGTCGGGAAGCAGTCGAAGCGTCCCATTTCGCCAATTACATATTTATCTTGCGAATAGGCGGATTTGAAATAGTCGTGAACATTAACGGCGGTTGCATCTTCGATCGATTTTTTCCATTCGTAAGATTTATCAACAATAAAAGCACCATCTTCTTCGCGATGCCAAGTCCACCATTCTCGTTCGATGGCATTATTTTCTTCGCGTGCCAGATCGAGTTCTATCGGTGCAACATCTAAAATTCGTTGGGTCCCCGACCCTGACGTGATCACCAAGTAAGTCCATTCACGGTCTTGCGATTGAATGAGCCATAATTCCCGACCTTGCGGCAAACGTTCTATTCCTATCAATCCCCATTCGGTAGGAACTTGTTGCAACATCGTCCTTTTTGTTCCTTGATAATCATCGGCTTTCAATAAAAAATTCTTAACAAAATCAGAAGAGAGGGCATATAATTTAGCGTCACGGTGAGCAAAAGAAGAATCGGAAATAGTAATGATAGGATAATCTTCGGCGGAAGCGGTCTGCTGTGTCGGGGTCTGCGGATCCTTACAAGCGGCAAGCAGACAGACAGATAATATGATTAATAAAAAACAAAAAAAAGAATTTGAATTTTTCATATTGAAATTATCTCTTTGAATAAAAACGGGGCAAAGATATAAAAAAAAGAGACATCTTTCATTTCTTTTTAAACTTATTTTATCAGTGACAAGATATGATGAGCAATGCTTTCGGGATCGAAATGAAGCTCGTGAAATAAAGAGTTTTCGTCGCCATGTTCCACAAAATAATGAGGTACGCCGATAGCAGAAACAGTAAGGTGATACTGATGTTGCGCTAAAAATTCCGTCACGGCAGAGAATAGGCCGCCATGTAGGGTTCCTTCTTCAACGGTAACGATTGTATCATATTGATTAGCAACTTGATGTAATGATTCTTCATCTATTGGAGCAAGAAACTGCATATCAATATGTGCGGGATTACAATTTGATTTTTGCAATAAATCGATGGCTTTTGACACATTATTTCCAATACTGCCGATAGAAAGAATGGCAATTTTGTCACCTGTTTTCAGCCAACGTGCTTTTCCGATTGGGAGTTCTTCAAAGGGGAGTTTCCAATCGGAAAATTCCCCATTTCCGCGGGGATACCGGATAGCAAACGGCAGGTCGCGATTCCGGTAAGCGGTAAAGAGCAGGTTACGCAGTGCAATGATATTTAAAGGCGCGGCAATAATAATGTTGGGAATAGCGCGCAAGAAAGCCAGATCAAAAAGCCCTTGATGCGTTGCCCCGTCTTCGCCCACAATGCCGGCGCGGTCAATACAAAGAATGACGTGTAATTTTTGTAGAGCTACATCGTGAATCACTTGGTCATAAGCACGTTGCAAGAAAGTAGAATAGATGTTACAGAACGGTATATAGCCTTGACTTGCCATGCCTGCGGCAAAAGTAACCGCATGTTGTTCGGCAATGCCGACATCAAAAACCCGTTCCGGGAAGACCTCATTCATAATGGTCAGGGAGCAGCCGGTAGCCATGGCGGGAGTAATGCCAACGACTTTATCGTTCATTTTTGCCAATTCCAACACTGTTTCACCAAAAACCTCTTGATATTTGGGTGGCACATTGACGGCATCGGGTTTTAATATTTTGCCGGTATCGGGATCAAATTTTCCCGGGGCGTGGTAAGTGGTTTGATGTTCTTCTGCTAAACGAAGCCCCTTCCCTTTCACTGTAATTACGTGCAGCAATTTTGCGCCTGTTAAGGGTTGAAGGTCGCGGAGCGTTTCAACCAAGTGAATCACATCGTGTCCATCCACCGGTCCGAAGTAGCGAAATCCCAATGACTGGAAGAGATTGCTACCGCGTAAAATATAGCCTTTCAGCATGTTCCCCATTTTACTAAAAAAACTGACCACTCGGTTATGTACAGGTTTATCATGGGGCAGAAGATTCCATAATTTATTTTTGACGCGATTATAAGTTGGGGAAGCGGTGATATGCAGTAAATATTTGCTCATTGCTCCTACATTCTTATCAATCGCTATTTTGTTGTCGTTCAAGATAATCAGGATATTTGCTTTGGTTTCGGCGGCGTGGTTCAGGGCTTCAAAAGCCATTCCTCCTCCGATCGCACCGTCGCCGATGACTGCAATAAAATTGCGAGAATCGTCGCCTTCCAATTTTGCACCGACCGCCATTCCCAAAACTGCGGAAACGGAAGTGGAGGAGTGCCCGGTACCAAAGGCATCGTATTCGCTCTCTTCCATCTTGGGAAAACCACTAATTCCGTGATACTTACGATTGGAATGAAATTGAGCTTTCCTTCCGGTCAATATTTTGTGACAATAGGCTTGATGTCCCACGTCCCAGACTAATTTATCGTTGGGAGTATGGAAGACATAGTGCAGGGCGACCGTCAATTCAATTGTGCCCAGACTTGCGCCAAGGTGTCCCGGATTTTCGGCTGTTTCGGCAATAATATAATCGCGTAATTCTGCGCAAAGTGCCGGTAATTCGGAAATCTTCAATTGGCGAAGGTCTTCGGGATAGTTGATTTTAGATAAATATTGATAGTTTGACATAGTATCGTTTTTTATGATAACATAGATTCGTAGAAGCGAATTAATTGCTTTGTTATCAATTCGTTATTATGATGAAGAAGTACGAAATTGCGGGCATTTTCTCCAATAATTGTACAGATATCGGGGGTTTTGACACACTTGTCAAGTACGGCAACGAACTCTTCGGGCGTGTTGGCGATTAAGATGTTTTTTCCGTTTTCAACCATCAGTCCCTCTGCGCCGATGGAGGTGGTAATAATCACTTTCCCGAGTGCCATTCCTTCAATAATTTTCACTCTTACACCGCTTCCCGAGAGAAGAGGCACGATCATTATATCTTTGGAGAGCATAAACTCATTCGCATCCGGCACCTCACCGGCAATGATAACATTCGCTAATTTGTTATTTTGTAAATGTTTAGGAATGTTTCTCCCTGCGATGGTAAAAGTAATTTCGGGGTATTCAGCCAAGATTTTGCTCCATACTTCTTTTAAAAACCATTCAATTCCTTCCACGTTAGGATGCCAATCCATGCTGCCCACGTGAAACAATTCCGGTTTTCGGGATGGAATATAATCCTCTTCATTTTCATAATTCTCTAAATCAACACCAAAAGGAATAACCGCCCCGGGAATATTTTCATATTGTTTTTCAAAAAACAAAAAATCGGGCTCCGAAATAGCAACAAACGCATCAATTTGATTATGCAGCGAGCACTCATATCTTTTTAATTGTTTTGCGAAATAGGAAAGAGCGATTTTTTTGAGAGGATTTCTTTCATTTTTTATAATACGTTCCCATATCAAATGCTCAATATTATGGGTACGAAGAACAATCTTTGCCTGAGAATATCGCCGAATTTCGGAGATATACGGGGTCATAAAAACGGATTCTAAATGAATCACATCAAAGGTTTCTTGAGATAGAATTTCTTTCAGTTTTGAGGCAAATGCTTTTGAATAAAATCGTTGAACTTGGTAAGATTTTCGCGAAAAAAGTGACTTGAAAGCACCGGAATATGTAATATTTGTATCAATAAAGACGGCTTCAAAGTTTGTTTTTTGCAAGTAATCTTGTGGAATATTCTCCCACGAAACATGGTGTTTGGGAGTTTCAACCGCGAGTACTTTGACAGAAAAACCTTCATGGAGTAATCCTTGCGTGATATTGTTCATCGCAATGGTTCCACCATCGGCAGGCGGGTAAGGAGATTTATGACAAAGTTGTAATATTTTCATCTCTTGCTAAAGAAAGTGATTATTTTATTAAATTTTTGCATGTAACTTTCGGAAGACATGACTGCGGAATCGGTGGTAGCTTTATAAGTCAGAAAAATACCAAGAGGGATAATAATAAAAGTAGAGAGCCACATTCCGAACCATACCGGAAAATCGGACGATTTTGCCATTTTTTCGCCAATAATCGAAATCACAAAATAGAAAGCAAAGAAAATGACCGTAATGACCAAAGGGATTCCGATTCCTCCTTTTCGGATGATGGTTCCGAGCGGTGCGCCCAAAAAGAAGAAAAGGAAGCATGCCAACGACAAAACGATTTTGCGATGCCACTCAATTATATAAAGATTGATCATTTGTTCGTCCATCTTATACACCTCATAAGCGGGTTCAATATTATCTATAAAATTAAGTGATTTTTGTTGAGCAAAATTCAATATTTCCAGTTGTTCCTTTTTTGGAAAAGACGAAAGTCCGAAAGTGGAAGCGGGTAATGTAGAATCAATTTTAAAGGTAGAATCACTCAATATGTTGGTGGAAAAGAAATAGGTTTGGTCAAAATAACGTTCCGAAATCCTTGTCAAAGAGCGCTGCAACTGAGTTTCCATTGTGTCGATTTTACCAGATAATTCTTTCATTTTCAAAGATTTATTACTTGACTTAAAAAAAGATTCATCTGTTTTTTGCTTATTAAACGGGCTTAAATCCAATTTCATGTATTGGGATTTAAACTTTATAAAGAAAAGCGGGTGATCCGAATTAGCACTATTTTGACCGCGACTTTCGTCCCAATGATAGCCGTCATAAAGTGTAAAAAGGAAGTATTGTTTATCAGAAGTCATCGTCATTTTTCCTTTTTTTGCATAAGTAACGGTATTATTTCCGTGCCTTCTGGAGTGGTCATAAATGATAATATCTTCGATGTTTTCGTTATCTCTGTATTTTTTCCCGATTCTTATGGTATAATCGCCAAATCCGTCATAAAAGGAACCTTCTGGAATTGCCAAAGCCGGTTTTTGCTCACGAATTTCATAAAGGAGTGTTTTCAATTTGACATTTGCGATGGGCAAAATGTTGTCGGAGAACCAGAAAGAGAAAAATGCGATAAACAGGGCGATAAAAGCGAGTGGTCTCATCAAAGTACTGACCGAGACACCGGCAGATTTCAGCGCCACGATTTCATATTTTTCTCCCAAACTGCCAAAAGTCATGAGGGAGGAGAGTAAAACAGCGAGCGGCAATGCCAAAGAAACAAAAGTGGCGGATGCATAGAAAAGAAGTTCCAGAATCAGGTACCAATCCAACCCTTTTCCCACCAAATCATCAACATATTTCCACAAAAATTGCATTAATATAATTAATAATGCAAGGAAAAAGGTTAAAAAAAAGGGGGGGATAAACTTCTTTATCAAATACCAATAAATAATTTTGAAAGAAGGAAGCTCAAAAACGTTCTTTTTAAACTTTTGCAGGGGTGGTTTCACGATAAACAGATTAAAAATCCCCGATGGAAGTCGTTGGTAATTGTTCTAATGCGGCCATCATTTGTTCTTGATTGGGGGGAGTTCCGTGCCATTTATGAGTTCCCATCATAAAATCAACGCCCATTCCCATCTCGGTTTTCATCACAATAACAACCGGCTTTTCGTTACCTAATAGCGATTGAGCTATTTTAAGACCATTTAAGACGGCCATCATATCATTTCCGTCTATTTCTATCACTTCCCAATTAAAGGCGGTTAATTTATCCTTTAACGAGCCTAAAGAGAGAACCTCGTCTGTTGGTCCATCGATTTGCTTTTTATTATGGTCAATAATAGCGATAAGATTATCAATTTTTTTGGCACCGGCGAACATAAAGGCTTCCCAAACCTGTCCTTCCTGCAATTCGCCGTCACCGGTAAGCGCATAAACAATTTTGGAATCGTGGTTTGATTTTTTGGCAATGGCAGCACCGATAGCGACAGAAAGACCCTGACCGAGGGAGCCGGAGGCTATACGCAAGCCGGGGAGTTTTTCCACAGGTGTCGGATGTCCTTGCAGGCGCGTCCCTATTTTGCGAAACGTTGCCAACTCGCTTACGGAAAAATAACCACGATGTGCCATCACACTGTACAAAAGCGGCGAAATATGCCCATTTGACAAGAAAAACATATCCTCGTTCTCTCCATTTTGAGTAAAATTTTCGGGTTGAATATCCATTACTTCAAAATAGAGCGCGGTTAATAAATCCGCGCAGCCCAAGGAGCCCCCCGGGTGACCGGATTGTGCATTATAAACCATTCTTATAATATCGCGACGAACCTGTGCGGCAATTTCTTGTAATTCGGAAACCGTTTTCATAATATATTAAATTTATACAACGCTCAGCTCGGAATTTTATTACAAAATATCTTTATTAAAGTCAGTGATAACATTTAATTCGTCTTCAATTTGAAAAAGAAAATAGGTGCCAACAGCTACCATTAACTCCAAGTAGGGTAAATACAAAAAATCTCGGGATATTTCAACATCACCACGAATCATACCGGACAAAGTAAGTTTATATTTTGCAATAATTTTATTTTTTTCATTCACCCAACCCCATTGGTTTTTCCAGAGGCTGAGGGCGCGGAACGAATAAGTGTTACCTTCAAAAGTAAAAGAGGTTTTTCCTTTTATATCCAACAACGCTATCGCAACATCCGTTTCCATTTTATCTTTACGCAAAGTTACATAAGGCATAAAAAATCCCTGTCTTTTCATAGTGTAGGAACCCTGCGCTGTTTCAAAACGAGCCAAAGAACCCTTCCCAAAAATTAAATCGACAGAAGCGTACAAATCATTTCCCGCTGAAATCTGATAAAACTTCTTATTAATATCAGGTTTGAGCATATTGAGAATAGAGACTTGGCTATCAGAAATCTTTTTCATATAACTTAAATTTGAACGGATTGAGCAATTTTTTGAGCGATATCTTTCAATTCCTCATCTGTCAATTTACACTTAGGATTGGCAAAATTCAAATCTCCGACTTGATTGATGGGAACCAAATGAATATGAGTATGAGGTACTTCAATACCAATTACAGCGACTCCGATACGTAGGCAGGGCACATTTTTTTGAATGGCAAGAGCAACTTTTTTGGCAAAAACCATCATTTTTGCCAAGTGGTCGTCTTCGAGGTCAAAAATATAATCGTTTTGTAACTTCGGAACAACCAAAGTATGACCTTTCGCCAAAGGATTAATATCTAAAAAAGCAAAAAATTTTTCATTTTCAGCGATTTTATAACAAGGTATTTCACCTTTAATAATTTTTGTAAAGATGGTATCCATTATCGTTCTATTTTCAAAATTTCAAATTTCAAAATGCCAACCGGTGCATTCACCTCGGCGATTTCGCCCTGTTTTTTCCCGAGCAGACCTTTGGCAATGGGAGAGGTGACCGAAATCTTACCGGCTTTAAAATCGGCTTCTGATTCCGGCACGATAGTAAAGATCATTTGTGTATTTTTAGTCAAATTTTTTACAGTGACGATAGAATAAATAAGAACTTTGGAAAGGTCTATTTTGGATTCATCTAAAATTCGGGCATTGGCGATAAGAGATTGCATTTTGGCAATCCGCATTTCCAATAACCCTTGCGCTTCTTTGGCGGAATCGTATTCGGCATTCTCGGACAAATCGCCTTTATCGCGGGCCTCCGCAATCATTGCGGAAATACGGGGGCGTTCCACAGTTTCTAATTTTAATAAATCTGCCTTTAGGGCAGCCAAACTATCAGCGGTATAATACTTGATATCACTCATAATTAATATGTTTAAAAATAAAACAATACTAAAGAGGCTACAAGAGCCTCTTTAGTGTATTTACAATAAGGTGGTTAAGAACTGTTAGAGAGCCAACTTCAAACCAACGCTATGGTTTCCTCCCCAACGGTTAGTAAAGCGATAAGAGTAATCAAGATAAATTCTGGAATTGCCTTTACCTTTCTTTTGGAGTGGAATTCCGAAAGTGGCTCCAACAGAAGGACCTGCGTAAGTAGTAGTACAAGTAGCCGGATCCCACATGCCGCCTTCAAAATTGTAACCGGCGCGGACCATGAAGATTTGACGGTAAGCATACTCCAAACCAACGGCAAAAATATCGCGAGAGAATGAGTTAGCGGTAAAAGAACCGGCAAGCGTAATTCTGTTAGCAGCATCGTCGCGGGTTAATAATTCATCTACCTTTTCTTGTGTGCTCATATCTGCATAATCTTTCCCCCAAATCAAAAAGTCATAAGAAAGGCCTAATACCAAACAGGCGGGAAGCTCATATGGTGCACTTCTTTGTTCAAGAGTTTGTTCGTGGAATGCACTATTGATGACAGCTCTGATTGCCAAACCGTCTCCTGAAAAACTCATCGGTACACCTATGTTTTTCATGGTGATACCGATTTTGAAATTCTTGAACTTACCGGTTAGGTACTGAATACCGGCATCGATGGCAAAGCCTGTGGCTTTTGCATCAGCAGTAGCGTTTTCAGTAACAATTTTAACGGATGCTCCACCATAGATATAATCATTAAATTTCTTAGCATAATGAATACCAATATAAGTTAATTTAGGGGAGAAAGTACCCATATTGCCTTCAGGTTGTGAATTGGTTGTAATATCAATATCGCCAAAACCCATAGAGAAGAAAGTGATCCCCAACACGCCGAAATCGCGTACTTGTCCGGTTTCTTTATTTTTAAACTTCAGAGCTTGACTAATACCGAAAGAGTTGATACTGTTTCCGCTTCCAACCCAATACTGAGTATGAGAGAATGCTAATTCTGTTTTATTGACAAAAGCCATACCTGCAATATTGGAATAAACGGCCTCTAATCCACGGATTTCTGCCACACCGGCGGTTCCCCAACCGGTTGAACGAGCCCACGGGTCAATTAAAAGATGTTGCGCACCCGCTTGACCTGAACGGTCTCTGTTGCCGGCAAACAGATTTACTGAAAGAGCAGTAAACACGCCAACTAAAGTGCAAATTATTAATGTTCTGTATAATTTATTCATATTCTTAGTTTTTTACAAATTAATAATTTTTAGAATGCATTTACGTCAGTAGGTCTCATCGCTGCGAAGAATTTCAGGGTACGCTCACCAATTCCTGGCGCGTTGATATGAACAACATAAACCCCACTTGCAATAGGAATATTTGCCTGGTTCTTTAAGTCCCAAGTAACGTATGTATTGCTATTACCATTCGTGAGTCGTCTTACCAAAATGCCGTTGACCGTATAGATAGAAATGGTAATTTCTTTATGCACACCATCTTCGATACATTCAGGAAGGTTTACAAATTTCACGTAGGTCTCCAATGCAGCAGATTCGTAAGTAGAATAGCCATAATAAGGGTTCGGAACAACGTTGATATTGTCCAAAATAGATTGAGCTTGTTCGGCTACATTCGTTTGAACTGCAATATTTTTCGTAGTGAAAGAGTACATCGGGAAGTTGTCGTTTTCAACAGCTTCAGGACCGTAACCAACACCGGAAGAGTATCTCATATAAGGACGAGAAACACGGATTTTAATCGTAGCGTCACTCTTCAACCAATATTTTTCTTCTAATCTGTTCACCATTGGAATGCTTGTCCACATCACATTATTAAAAATGTTCATTTTGGTTTTCTTACGAGTTTTATCATCCGTATTGGAGATAGCGGCAATGGCATCAAATTTAGATTTAATCCATGCACATTCATCATAAGCTCCGCAATCGTAACGAGCATCAAAGTTTCTTTTAATAGAAGTCGTTCTATAGAAAGCAGAATTGGTATTTCCAGTACTTCCAACAACGTAAATAAAGTGTTTACCACCCCATACAGGGAGATTATAGAGACTGTTTTGTCCCATATAATTAGCGAAAATATAGTTGTAAGTATTTTCATCTAATTCAAAACCATCTTTATCATAAGCAAAAACAGAAGTCGGGTTAAAGAGCATATCGGTACCGTTGTTGGCAGTGTCTGAAGAGTTTTCAGCGAACATGATATTTAATCGTTCACCTGTTTCAACATTGACTGCATATCCCGGGAACCATCCCATACCATCACCTGTACCATCAGGATTTCCAAATTTGTCAACGGAGGCTTGTTTACGCGGCTCGTGGCAAAGGGCATGACCAATAGATTTCGTTTTATCGTCGCATGACTCAAGAACAATACAACGAGTCCATTTAGATTTATCAGGGGTAAGAATAATATCCACAGAATATAAATTCGTTAAGGTTTGATTATAACCCGGGTTATAGTCTGAATGAGCTAATTGTGTGAAGTCATAATAATAGGGAGAGGGTTGAGTTTCTGCCAAAACGTCAGGAGTAATGTATTTCGCTTGAGGACCACCATAATAGGGAGAGGTTAATTGATAAGGAGCCCATGTTCCGCTAACAACGTTTTCAAATTGACCGAGCGGGTCTTTCCAAGCGCGTGCCGACCAAGAAGCATTCAAAGTACCGGACTTCATTAACATAAAATAGTCTTCTGTCTTCCATTTAAAATATTCATCTTCAACACCGTCTTGTACACCGGAAGCTTCGTCCCATGCACCGGCAGATTGTTGTCCGCTACGAATCCAGTTGGAAGGATAATCACCATCCATATCGGTAACACCTGACAACCACGGGTGAGCAGCATCGGTATAAGTAATGGAAGATCCCAATAAATCAACTTGTCCGTGCGTTGAAATATTTTGATAATTCATTCCACCGTGGCTCATGACATATTCTTTCACATTATCTTGGTGCATTTTGAAAGGACTGTTTTGAATACAAACAGAAAGACCGTGATCCAACAACAATTGTTCGTTATTAACTTTAATAGCATATTCCGAATAAACCTCTTCTACGACGTTTCCGTTACCATCCACAACTTGAAGTACCCAATTTGTGGTGTCGCTAACATCATCGCCACCATCTAAAAATCTGATAATATAATCGTTAGCTTGTACTTTAAGAGGATTGAAAACTTTAATGTTCAAAGGACCGTAATTGTTTTTGTAGGTAATTTTATCAATTTTATTATTTTGTAAAATTTGGTTACGGCATTGGTCAGTCATATCCAAATAATAGCCGCCGTTTCCTTGACCTTCAATACGGGTAATCATTGGTTGTGTACCATATTGAGAATTAATAACAGTACCGGCGTTTTCTGGAGTAGGATCGTGAGGAATACCAACGTATGGTCTGTTTCCGTCTTCTTTATTACCGATATTTCTACGTCCGGCGAGGAAGGTCGTTTTTTGTCCGTCCAATCCGTTGCCTGTCAAATCATCAATACTAAATTGTTTATAATTATTATGAGCATAAGCCAATACCAAGAAATAGTATTGTTTATGATTAATTAAGGTGGTAGAGGTGGTAGCGAATTTATCTTCAGTAATCAGGAAAGAGTGACGGATGCCGGCATCTTCGCCATTCACCATTTCTTTTGGAGTAGAGGTACCAATTGCATCGTCATATACCCAATTAACTAATTGGCTAACACCGTTTTGAATATCGCATTGTGCAATCAAACGAACTTTGTTTTGGTTTCCTATATCTGTTACACTGACATTGCCATCAACACATTGATAGATTAAGTAACCTTCGAACTTGTAAGTTCTATCAGTTTCTATTTCAGTGATAGTAGATTCTTGATGTGTAGATAATATAACCGTATCAACGCCATCGATGGTACAATGGATACTATCAACTACAGTTGATATCGTTTCTTCAGTAAGCGTACCAGGGATAGAAGGATCTTCTTCCTCATAATCTTCATTAGAGTTAGTGTAGTTATTACTTTCTTGAGGAGCATTGGTTAAATAAATAACCAATTGGTTGTTAAGTTCTTCGATGGTAACGTCCGGTGCATCCGGTCCATCCAATACTTTAAAACAGTTTTCAAAAAGGGACTGACATTTATCATCTGCGATTTTCAGTGCTTCAACGGAGGCTTGTGCACCGCCGGCGACAGCTCTTGCCCATGGAATACCAACCGTAATATAGTTAACGGCTCCAGCTCTCAAGGTGAAAGGACCTGCAGATTGCATAAAACGACGGTCGGCAGGGGCATTACCCACATTGGCTTCTGTCCAGCCACCATCTCCATAAGATAGGACATTCGGGTCAACACCGAGCGTACCCCAATTACAAGGGTCGGATAAACCAGGGAACATAAAGTCGCATTCCGGACCTGTAGCACCATTGGTTGGGTGAGCATTGGCACCATATTTCATTTTGAGGTTATCTTTCCAGATACCACGCAACATATTATAATATTCATAAGCAACGTCGGGGTCACCAACAACTGAATTATCATTATTATGATATACAAAACGTCTCATACCAAAACGTTCATTATCTCTGATACCATCACCGAAGTTTACACCGTTAATAGCTTCGGATTTAACCAATACCATAGAATCAACGATTAAAGAATCGGGGAAATTTTCCGGGTCCGGAGACCATGTAAAAGGAACTAAAATTCCATCATCAGAAACAACGCGGCAATCACCATATAAAGAGGGACCAAATTCGCCGTTACCGTTAAAAGCAGGATTGTCATAGCCATCGGGGTCTAAGTAAGGTCCTTGGAAGAAATCGACACCTACCGCAGGAGGTTGTGCACCGTAATGTTGTAGAAGACCTTGTCCATCGACATTGGTACCGTTGTAGCAATAGCCTAAACCACGGGCAACATCACAACCAACATAGTCATCATCGGCGTATCCCAAATCGGGGTCAACCCATTGGGAGAAGAAAGTATTCGTTAAATCGTAAGTTGAACGGTTGATAATTTCATAAGAGTAGAAAGTCATGTTGTTTAAGTCGTCATTAGTAGCGAAGCCGAAAGCTTGTGCTCTAATTTCCAAACCGATAGGTTCCCCTTGTGATTCTGTATGGGCACCACCTTTATCATTAAAAATCCAATAAAGGGTTTCATCGCCTTTAAGAACGTGGTCTGCATAAACCATACCTGAAGAGATGCCTTGTCTTTCTTCGGGAGTTTTGGGCAAGTTGCCGGCGGCAGCCAAAGCTCTGTTAGCGGTAGTCCAAGGACACAAAGCGTTTTCAATATCGTAATAAGGATAGTCACCATTAGCGGGGTTATATTCGCCATCTTCGTCATAATCGAAGAAAGGAGCCAAATAATAGGACTGACCGGCGGAGAGATCTACGGGATGGGCGGGCCAATTACGGATGCTGTTCGGCATTACATAATCGGAGTTCATCCAGTTATTAATATGGTTTTCAACCTCAGCGCGGGTAATTTTAAAATGTTTGTCATAAGCGGCGCAGGTTTGTTGAGTAACAGTAGCACCATTCAGAGTAAGAGGACCTGTCCAGAAATCGTCACCAATTTGGCGGAAACGTACGGCAGCCAATTTCAACTGGTCATTAACGTCACGACCACCAATCCAAAGGGCGGCAGCAAACATGGAAGTTTTTCCGGAACCGGCAGGAACTTCGTATTCTGCGATTTCATCAAACCACATCGTACCGTTGGTTTCAAGATATGCTCTGACATTATTAACCGTTAATTCATTAGAATTTGTTGCAGGTAAGCAAGTTGCGGCAGCACGCGGTTGCAATCCTCGCGGTTGTGCGACTCCCCCTTTATACTTTGCAGCATAAAGAGAACCGGTCAAAAGCAACAATGCTGCTAAAATTAAAATCTTGTTTATATTTTTCATTTTCATTATATTTTATTATTGCTACGGTTGGTTAAAAAGTAAATTGAACACCCAAGTGTACGCGGGTTGGCATAGTATAGTTGTAAGGATCGGTCATTCTCATTCTGTAGTAGTTGCTATAAGAAGCTACACTAACTTGAGAATTGATTTGTTGTTGGTATTCTGAAGAGGATAAATAACCATCGTCATCTGCGTTTCCGGTATATTCATATACATAAATAATGTTCTTAAAGTTAAAGATATTCATCACCTCGAAATATATATTCAAGTAAGCCTTTTTCGTAGCTTCGCCTTGTTCGTTTTTCTTCAGACCCAAGATGAAGGTTTTATCGATACGAACGTCGCATTGATAAATCCAAGGCATATTGGAACCGTTGATAGTACCCGAAAGTTGGCTTTTAGTACCACTTACATAAGTAGAATATGGTTTGCTCGAGCGCGTATAAGGAAGCCCTGAACCGGCTGAGAAATTAATATTGATCCCCATATTTTCAAAGATCTTTATTTCTTTTACTTTACCATCTTTTTCTTTTTTTATTGCCGGTCCGCCTTCAATGCCTGAACCAAAGCGATAATCAATATTGGCACTTAATCTGTGTCTTTGGTCGAAGCTCAAGTTGGTTAAGGTTCTCAAATTCGGTTGTCCGTTGGCAATAATCGACAAACCGGAAGTTTCGGAAGAACCTGTTCCTTTAGCAAACTGTAAAGTATAACTTGCACGAAGAGTCACGTTTTTCGTTCTTCTCATATTATAACTAAGGGTAAAACCTTGAACCGTACCAAAGTCAATATTATCATAAGAATAATAGGTAGAAGGATAAGCTCCGGTATAACGGAAAGCTTGGATTTGGTCACGTTTTTCAGAATAATAAGCTGCTAAACTGATCGCAGAATTTTCACCAATGGCTTGACGGAAACCAATTTCATAGTCGATACTCCTTTGAGGTTTCAAATTCGGATTAGAAATGGTATTATTGGCACTGGAACCTAATTTTTCAATCCACAAATAACTGATAGGATCTAAACGTAAGTTCGTCGGACGGGAAGTAATGATGTTATAGTGTGCATAGAATAATGATTTGGTGGAAACCGGGAAAGAGAATGATAAACGAGGCATAATAGACCATTGTGGTTTATAGTCTGTAAAAGCATCATAATCTACTTTTGAAACAAGTTGTTTTTCTTGTGAATCAGGAAGTGCTTTTTTCAAGATAGGACCACCGGTAGCACCCAAAACGGTAGAGGGGTCACTAATTTCTTGTCCTTCTGCATTATACCAAGTGTGACCGCTACGGAATGCAACAATACTTGAATTCTCAGGATCTAACGTTTTATCTAATTGGTTCACATAAACAACCCAATCATCTTGTGCATTGGAAGGAATATTACTGAAGCTGCCTTTAACATCTTTTACGGTTTCGGAAGCTCTAAACAGATAGGGGTCGGAAAGAACGGATTGATTGGCATCGAATCTGTCAACACGCAACCCTATATTAAATAATAAGGTATTGATAGAAAATTTATCTTGAATATACATTGCCATATAGATAGGTTCGTAGGCACCGATATTATATGTTTTATTTCCATTGGCATCTTCTTTCGTAAAGAAATCTTGGATGCTGGTTTTTTGGTTGTATTTTTTTGTTCCGGTATAATCATAACCATAATAAGAAATCAAGTTGGAACCACCATTAAAAAGTTCCTCTGCTGAGAACATATTAATATTGAAAGCATCGGGGGACATATTATCCACATCAATCCAATCGGTACCGTTAGGATCTAAACCCATAGAAGTACGTAATTGTCTGTCGAAGTTCGTTTGATCTGCTAAGACCAATTGATTATTAAACATAACGGTATCGCTGTTACCAACGATATAAGGGTTGTCGAGATCCAAGTCTTTAAAGTGTTGATTAACACTTGATCTCATCAAAGTCCATAATGCCACGGGGGCAATACTGAAAGCGCGTGAACTTCTTTTTTCAAATATGTAACCTAATTTAATATCGTGTTTTTTGATACTCATGGATAAACTTGCCTTGGCGCCGATTTGAGTTTCTTCAGTTTTGGAATAGCCATTAGAAACTGCTGCAGGGGAACTAAACAAACCGTAAGGGTTGTTGGGTGTTTCACCGTTTAGCAAAGCACCAAAAGATTGATACAATGTTTTATTATAAGGGAACCCTTCTCCGTAATAATCATAAATCAGGCTGGGGGTATAATAATTCGTAAAGTTTGTAACATAAGGTACCAAGTCAGGATTGCTAATCAAAGATTCGTCATTGCTACCGAAAGGCATGGGACTAAATTCAACGATTGAATCATAATCACCTTGGTAAATGTTCATATCATAATAGGTGATACCGTCAATGGTGATTGAATCTCTTCTGAATGACTGAGCTTTGGTCGTTTTATAGTAACCGATGTGACCATAGTCAAAATAATTTTCTTTATGATTGATATCGCGTGTCCATTGATCAACCTTAGTGAAGTTAACATTAATATCATACATGATATTGTCAAACTTGGAATTTGTATCAACTTTGATTCTGTGATTTAATTTGGCATTCACACGCCAAGTAGTATTTTGGGTTTGAGAATTATTGTCTGCGTTAAACAAGGCAGAGCCGATTCCCCAATTTCTAACGCGGGTAAATTCGTACATACCGCCAACAGATAAATTGATATTTTTATCTTTGCCTGCCAAGAAGTCGATCTTACCTTGTAATAAATAATTCCATTGAGACGCGTTATCTCTGACGCGTTGTTTTTCGAACGATTCTTCGGTCAAATATTCGCCACTGGCATAGTTGGCTCCAAAATTGATATTGCTATAACGGATAGGGTTTTTGATTAAATAGTCGATAGCTTCATCGGTTGCTCTCCAAGTACCGCCTTGAGCGGGGTATGGGTCTTTATCGTAAGAAACGTCACCGGTAATCAAGAAACCGATGCGGGCAGGGTCGGTGGATTTTTTGCCTCTCAAGAGCGGCCCCGTTAAGGAAGCCGAACCAAAGAAATTGTTATAACCTTCCAAAGATCCCATTAATTCGACTGAACCGTGGAAATCTTTTGAAATACCTTTGGTTGTAATAACGGTAAAACTGGTACCATCGCCGTATTCTGCCGGAATACCGCCTTGTATCAATTCGACTTGTTCAATAGAAGCCATTGAAACACCCCCGGTACCTCTCATAGATATACCATCAATTTCTGTTTTTTGACCATCGGAGCGGGAACCACGAACACTCGTCATGGAACCGTCGATGGAAACAACACCCTCGCTACTTGCCAAAGCACTTGTGATAGAATTACCGGGCATTCTACGAATATCATCTTCTTTCATAACCTGCGAAGATTTCGTGTTATCGGGTCTGAAAACTGGTTCTACCCAAACAATATCAACTGTTGTAATTATTTCTGAACCGCAATTCAATTTGAAATCTGCAAAAAATGTTTCACCGCTATTAACTTTAATTTTCGATTTGACACTTTTGACAGGACACGTCGTAATTAACGTCGCATCTACTTCCAAGTCAAACGTTCCGGCGGCAACGCCAAAAATTTGATAGTTCCCTTCTGCGTCTGTTTTCACATAATTAATGAGATTCCCATCTTTCTTTAAAAAGACATTTGCAAATTCGATTGCACCCCCCGTTTGATCTGTAACGGTACCCTGAATTTTCCCTGATTGAGAAAAGGCAAGACTGCTAAAAAGGATGATCATTCCAAGCGTCAAGAGTAACTTTTTAACCATATCAATTTTTTTATATTAAACAATAAATTTATATTCTATTTTAAGCGGGCTAATTTATAATTTTTTTCCGTGTAAAATTACCCGTTTTTTTTCTTTTTGACGATTTTTCTGTAACTAATTAATTATAAGGATTTTTTAAAATTTCCGCATAAATGACCCCTTTTATTAATTCATCTTGCGAAAATGATAAATCCAAATTATTTATTCCCTCATTTTCAATAACTTGCATTTCGTTTTCTACTTCTTTTTCCCGCTGCAAACTGTTTTTTGTATAATATGCTTTTTCTTCACTTTCTATTGTTTCATAAGTAAAGTATTCCTCGTTTTTCGGATAATTTCCAAAATTTTCTTCCAAATGCACTTGAATTGGGGGGGGGGTAAATTGGGGTTGAGCACTCTCTTCCGGCTGCCAATTTTCATCGGCACCCTGATATACCGGTCCGGGTATCGGCTTCTCTTTTTGCCGTTTTTTCTTCTTCCCCGAGAAAATAAAATAGACCAATAATATCAGTCCGGTGATTAATATTTCTTTAAAATCATTCATTGATGGATGCTCGAATTATTCTGTTCAAAAATCGGGGCAAATATACATCTTTTTTTTATTTGATGATTTTTTTTAAGAGATTTCAAAAAACAACGTATCTTTGCGAACTAATTTTACAAATATGACAAAACCTGTGGAAACTCCGCTGATGAAGCAGTACAATCAGTTTAAATCCAAGTATCCGGACGCTATTCTTTTATTCCGTGTCGGGGATTTTTATGAAACTTTTGGGGAAGATGCCATCAAGACCTCTCAAATTTTGGGGATTGTTCTCACCAAACGTGCCAATGGCGCTGCTGCATACATCGAATTGGCCGGGTTCCCACACCACGCTGTTGATGCTTATCTACCCAAGTTGGTTCGCGCAGGCTATCGCGTCGCGATTTGCGAACAATTGGAAGACCCAAAACTTGCCAAAACGATTGTCAAAAGAGGAATCACCGAATTAGTTACCCCGGGAATTGCCACCAACGACAAAATTCTGGAACAAAAAGAAAACAACTTTTTAGGTGCCATTCACTACAACGACAAATTGAGCGGGATCTCTTTTGTGGATATCTCTACCGGCGAGTTTTACCTCGCAGAAGGTAATAACGAATACATTGACAAACTCTTACAAAATTTCAAACCCGCTGAATTAGTCATCCAAAAAAACAAAGTGCAGGATTTTCGAGTTAATTTTGGGGAGAAAATTCTCTTGACCACTTTTGAAGATTGGGTTTTTACATCCGATTATACCGTCCCCCTTCTAACCCAACACTTTCAAACCAATTCTTTAAAAGGTTTTGGAATTGAAAACCTGCCCAACGGCATCATCGCTGCCGGTGCCGCACTGCACTACCTCAACGAAACACAAAATCATAAAACTCAACACATTAATAAACTTAATCGCATTGAAGAAGAGTTTTATGTCTGGTTAGACCGTTTTACCGTCAGAAACTTGGAACTCATTCATTCGCCGAATGAAAATGCGGTTACGCTGCTTCAGATTTTAGACCAAACACTTACGCCTATGGGCGGACGACTTCTGAAAAAATGGATTTTAATGCCTTTAAAAGAAAAAATCCTCATCGAAGAAAGATTAGCCATTGTGAAGTATTTTATTCAGAATGAGGATTTTAGAATTGACATGGGCAATATTATTCAAAATATCGGCGATATTGAACGAATTGTTTCCAAAATTGCCACAGGGAAGATCAATCCCCGCGAATTATTACAATTGGCGAGAGCTTTGCGCGCAGTAGAAAAACTGAAATTATCTTGCAGACAACAAAATCTGCCGGCGTTTCATAAAATTGCCGAACAATTAAATCCGTGTCTCTCTATTTGCCAACGCATTGAAAAAGAGATTAGTGAAGACGCTCCCGTAGTTTTAAATAAAGGTCGTGTTTTCAATCGGGGCGTAGATGCCGAATTAGATGACCTCACTTCATTGGCTGCCAACAGCAAAAGTGTTCTTGCCGAAATTCAGCACAGTGAATCTGTCAGAACCGGAATCTCGTCCCTCAAAATCGGATTTAATAATGTTTTCGGTTATTACATTGAAGTAACCAACACGCACAAAGACAAAGTGCCGCCGGAATGGATTCGCAAACAGACACTTACCAACGGAGAACGCTATATCACGGAAGAATTGAAAGAGTTGGAAACTAAGATTCTCGGTGCGGAAGACAAAATTCTCAGTATCGAAGCAAGACTTTTTAACGAACTTATAATCAGTATTTTGGATTTTATCCCGATGTTGCAGCTGAATGCCAAACTGGTCGCGCGTACCGATGTGCTTGCCTGCTTTGCCGGCGTTGCCATTTCTAACAACTACAACTGCCCGCAAATCAATGACGGAACTGCCATCAAAATAAAAAACGGACGACACCCCGTTATTGAAACCCGACTGCCCCCCGACGAAAAGTACGTTGCCAATGATGTTTACTTAGACAATGAGCATCAGCAAATTATCATTATCACCGGACCCAACATGTCGGGAAAATCTGCGCTGCTTCGGCAGACGGCACTCATCGTTTTGATGGCACAAATCGGCTGTTTTGTTCCGGCGGAGCTTGCCGAAATTGGAATTATCGACAAAATATTTACGCGTGTGGGCGCTTCCGACAATATTTCTACCGGCGAATCCACTTTTATGGTGGAAATGAATGAAACCGCCAGCATTTTGAACAATATTTCAAATCGTAGCTTGGTTCTTTTAGATGAAATTGGCAGAGGAACTAGCACTTACGACGGGGTTTCCATCGCATGGTCTATCGCCGAATTTTTGCACGAACATCCACAATTCCGCGCCAAGGTTCTGTTTGCAACCCATTATCACGAATTAAACGATATGGCTTCGCAATTCTCGCGCATTCAAAATTATCACGTTTTGGTGAAAGAAATCAACAATAAGATTCTGTTTTTAAGGAAGTTGGAACGTGGTGGTAGTGAACACAGCTTCGGTATCCACGTTGCTCGTATGGCAGGAATGCCCTACCGTGTCTTGAAACGCGCCGACGAAGTGCTCAAACAATTGGAAGAGAGTCGCAAAAACAGGACAAATGAGAATCCTATCAAAAAAGTGAATAATGAGGGTTATCAGCTGAGTTTCATCGCTTTAGATGACCCGCTCCTTTTAGACATCAAAGACCAAATTATGGATTTGGACATCAACGCGCTTACCCCTGTTGAAGCTTTGATGAAATTAAACGATATTAAAAATCTTTTAGTGAAGAAGAAGAAGTAACGGAAAAAACATCATCTCCATTTTCCTTGATAACTTCTTGAGCAGCTTGATTTTGCATAATGCTGCCTCCCCACACGTTGAAGTCATAATCGTGCGGCGTCGTAAACCAACTATTGATATTCATCACCAAATCCAAAGTCGTTGTCCCGTCTGCCTGAATTTGAAAAGAATGGGGCACTACTACCTGAAAGTGATTATGAACATATTCCGTGATCTCACCGTTATCGTAAATTTGCCCGATTCCGGTATGGAAATTTAAACCCCGCACGGAATCCTGCAAGTTTCTCCATCTTCCATTAATTTGCATATAATGGTAACCACCTCCCAAAATGGAGGGCCAGCTCATAATATTTTCGGGCGGATTGACAAAATAACCGGAAATATTCTTTTCCGGCGGTAAACCAAATATAAAGGAAATACTATCATAACTCCCTGACGGTAAGTCATCTGTAATGTTCCAAGTATGCGTATTTTCTATATCCCAATCATAATAATGGATAGAATTATCAGCTTGAATTCGGACAACAGAACCGTCATTTTTATACAGCTTTAATTCTGAAATAAAAAACTTGACTTCATTCACTTCGTATGGATTTCCGGCAGCATTCGTATAGTTCATTACATCTGTAACTAACTGTATGCCATCAATTTGCATATCAAACGACAACATCAGTTTCCCTTTGCCTGGTACTTCGGGCGTTTCCTTCTTGCAGCCCGCAAACAACGCAACTGAGAGCAAAATAAGCGAACAAAAAATAGATCTATTCATTTTTAAAAGTAAAAATTACCATTCATCATTTTTCACAACAGGAGGTTGCATTCCGTCCACCAAAGAAGAGAGGAGTGCTTGAATTTGTTCATCAACTTCTTGCAGATTGACAAAACATTCCGGATCCCACTTTTTGTTGGTTTTGTCGAGCCAGATTTCTATTGGGGCAGCAGCGGTTGCACGGTAATTAAAATCCGTAATGGTATAACGGTAACGTCCTTCCTTACATTCCAACTTAAAATTGTAATAGACAATATTTTTCGTTAGTTTGGAACCGTCTTTTTGGTGGGAATAAACACGCACGGACGAATAAATATTCAATTCTTTTTTAACGGTATCTGCTGAGCGGATCACCTCAGCGGTATTTTTATAGAAAGATTTTGTCCAAACCAAGGCGCGGTCATAGAGCTCTTGCGCGGTTCCTTTTTCTTGAATAACTTCCTGATATGTAATGAGTTTTGTATCTTCATCTATCGGCATGTCGGGAGCCACGGGTTCTTGGTTTTTTTGCGCAAAACTTACGCCAATGGCAGCGCAAAACAGCATAATCAATGATAACTTTTTCATAATAACAATCATTTAATTTTGAAAACGCAAATGTACATCTTTTTTTTATTCAACTATCAGTGAAAAAAAATAAATTAAAAATTCCACAAATTATTTATTATAATACTGATTGACAATATTTTTGAAATCTCATATCATAAAGATTTTTTTCATCTTTCGGCACAAAAACATCTTCTATTAAGGTCCACCTCTCCGGATTGACAGGAGGGAAAAAGGCATCTGCCTGGAAATCAGCCAAAATTCGGGTAATATAAAGTGTTTCAACTTGATGGAGAAAAAGTTGATAAATGGTTTGTCCACCGATAATAAAAACGGTTTCGTCCCTTGAAATAGCTTGATACATAGCCGCGGGAGACGAAAATACTTCTGCTCCATCTGCTTTAAAATCAGGATTTTGCGAGAGAATAATATTTCTACGATTCGGCAAGGGTTTCACCTTCAAAGATTCCCAGGTTTTCCTGCCCATTACAATCGTATGTCCGGTTGTAATTTCCTTAAAATGCTTTAAATCATTCGGCAAATGACACAATAATTGGTTTTGAAAACCAATTTCTCCGTTGTTGCCCACTGCCACGATTAAATTCAGATTCTTCATTGCAAAAATTTATCGCAAAAGTACAAAAAGAATTGAAACATAAAGAGTTCCAAACAATAAAATTCTCTTTAAAAAAAGTAATACAATGATTACCAATACCACAGGCCGATTTTCACCCCCACAAAATGGTAGTATTTATTCACGGTTCGATTCGTGGTAACCAAAGAATAATCATAATCATAATTTGTTGATACAGAATATTTTAACGTTGTATTTTGCATTCTGTAGTCAGCGGCAATCATCAGAGCAAGATTGTCTTTAATTTTAATTTTTGCACCGAAACCGCTATTGAGGTGCCAGCCCGGAGTTGCGCCCTGAATCACGCGCTCCATCACTTCGGGCTTGGAAGAAACATACCATTTAAAAGCATAACCGACATTGACATACCAGTGCGGAGTCACGAAATGATCCATAAAGTTGATACTCAAATTGGCGGTCAGCGGAATAAACGCCGTTTTTTTCCACACATCAACGCCCAAGCCAATTCCGGAGGTCACGTAAGGATTAAACTGATACGCCAACAACTGATTTACATTGAAAACCATAATTCTATTATCAATCTGACGGTTCTCAAATTTCAAAATTCCAACACCGGCATTAAAACCTAACGATGTCATATACACAAACTTAGATTCCTTGGTTCGTTTTGTTTTGATATTCTGCGACTGTGCGCTTGGAATCATCAATAAACAACACAATATCAAACCGATAATACAATGATTCTTTTTCATAATTTATTTTGCTATAAGTTCTTGCGCGGCTAATAGGGCGGCATCACTCCATTTGTCACCACTCATCATTTTGGCTATTTCTACCGCACGTTCATCTTTTTCTAATTTCTTTATTTTTGTATAACTCTTATTTTCAACAACTTCTTTATACACCTGATAATGTACCTTTCCATGTGCCGCAATTTGTGGTAAATGAGTAATGACCAATAATTGTCGCGAAAGGGACATTTCTTTCATCAAATGGGCTACTTTTCCGGCTATTTCTCCGGAAATTCCTACATCAATTTCATCAAAAATGACGGTTGGCAGTACTGTTTTGTCGGAAAGTGTCGATTTAACTGCCAGCATCAGCCGCGAAATTTCGCCGCCCGAAGCCACTTTATCCAATTCCGACAATGCCACTCCTTTGTTGGCGGAAAAGAAGAATTGCACATTGTCAATGCCATTTTTTTGCAAAGCATCTGTTTCCGAAATCTTTACAACAAATTGTCCGTCAGTCATTCCCAACAAATGAATTTTGTTGGTGACTTGTTTTTCCAAAACGGGAATTATTTTTTTTCGTTGGAAAGAAAGGTATTTCGCTTGAGCCTCTGCCTTCAACTGAGCTTCAGATTTTTGTTGTTTCAAAGCAACGATTTTTTCTTCATCATCAGAAAAAGCGCACAATTCGTGACTAATCGCCTCTTTTTTCTCCAAAAGGTCCGCTACCGAGTTTACATGATGTTTCAATTGTAAACTGTAAATCAAGTCCATACGTTCTTTCAGCCGTTCCAATTCGTTCGGGTCAAATTCGGCTTTATTTTCTAAGGCGGACACGTCGGAGATGATATCTTTTATTTCGATATAATTGGATTCCAACCGTTTGCTAAGTTGTTCAATTTCTGCACTATACGGAGCAATTACACCACACAAAGACTTTACTTCACGAAGTTGGTCAAGGATACTGCTTTCTTGTTCGGAAAGAATTTGTAACGACTGAAACAGATTTCCTTTGATCGTTTCGGCATGAGTTAAAAAGTCGATTTTTTGCTCTGCTTCTTCTTGTTCATTTTCAATCAATTTAGCATCAGTCAATTCGTTCAGAACAAACTCCAAGAAGTCTTTCTTTTCCAATTGGCTTTTTTGTTTTTGCAAAAGCGTTTCCAAATCATTATCATATCGTTTAAAATCAGACAGATAAGACTGATATTCCGACAAATCTTTTTGAATTTGAGCAAATTGGTCAAGGACTTGCACGCGAAAATCGGCGACTTGGAACAACAAGTTTTGATGTTGGGAATGAATATCAATGAGTTTAGAAGTTAACTCTTTCAGCGTCTGCAAATTAACGGGTGTATCATTAATAAAGGCACGGGATTTCCCATTTTCGGTAATTTCGCGGCGAATAATAGTAATATCGTGATAATCAAGATTATTTTCCTCAAAAAAAGTTTTAATAGGCAAGCGAACAATGTCAAATTCTGCTTCTACGATACATTTTCTGGATTTGTCGAAGAGGACTGATGAATCGGCGCGGTTTCCCAAAATAAGTGCTAATGCTCCCATAATGATAGACTTACCGGCACCGGTTTCTCCGGTAATAACAG
>Ga0265294_10001669_pt1 | contig 29853 bp, 19 predicted proteins | sample MunlanPumphouse3_FD_192504 | JGI IMG/M metagenome (GOLD analysis project Ga0265294, IMG submission 192504) | Groundwater microbial communities from a municipal landfill in Southern Ontario, Canada - Pumphouse #3 | ecosystem: Environmental > Aquatic > Deep subsurface > Groundwater | place...
AATCCTATGTGATAGGTCAATAAATAAATTCGGTGCGATTTTTCGCGCCCGGACAACAGAAGGAGACAGGTAATATGAAAACAACTAGAGTGACGGCGATTTTAACTATGGCGGCGGTTATAATGGGCGCCAGGAGTTCTTTCGCCCTTTCCGACCCGATATTAGTGAACACATCCCCTAGTCAAAACAGGCGCTGGACAGCTGTGTTTACCAACGAGGTTCCCCTGCAATGGGGGTGGTGCTGCACAAATGCGACCAGCGCGCAATTGGAGATCGTCGGCATGAACTCAACGTTCACCACGAATTTCACCGTTGTCACATCAAACTATCTCTGGCAGGCATTCTCAACAAGCACGCCGTCAAATGAAGACGTTTATGACCTGACACTGACGTTCTACAACAGCGGAAGCGCGGTCGTCGGGGCGCTGACCTCAAGGCTGGCGGTGGTGCAGGGCGCACTCGGGCAGACAGGGGTGATCTCTACTTCCGAGGCCACGCCATGGCCGAAAATCAATAAAAACGCGGTGATCTCCTATGAGGCAGGCTGGAAGAAGACAACCGCGGCCGCATCGGAGAGCCAACTGGTGATCGCTAAAGAGGACGGAATGACGCGGACCAACGCGCTGGTCGACACAGCAGGATATTTCGGCTGGAAAATCAAACGGAGCGACTGGGGGTACGGAACCTTCAATCTGGCGCTGACCTTCCCGGGCACGGAAGGCGAGTGGAACGGCACGTTGGTACGGACGCCGGAAGGCATGATCATCCAGGTGCGGTAGGGGTTTTAAAGCAGCTATCCGCCGTAACCAAATTGAGTTTATGCAATGTGCGAAAGCGATTCGCTTTTTATGAGGAGTGTCTGGTAGGTCCGGCTTCCAACCGGACAAGTTCCTGTATAATTAGGGCTTACTGAAGTTCGGCTTCGCCTCCAATAGTGAATGTGTGTGTATAAAGAGGAAAGTTCGTTGGCGCGTTAGCTGTAGTAGCCGCTCTATGAGCGGCATGTGTCGCTCACAGAGCGACTACTACACTCTGTGCCGCTCACAGAGCGACTACTACACTAAACGTCTATAAACGTTCGGTGGACAATTTTTTAGAAAGAACAATTAATTGTTCTTTTGCGCCAATTATGAGAGTCAAAGGTGCGTGAGTGATGAAAGGAAAAAGAAATGAAAACAAAGGTAGTTTTAATTGGAATGATGGCGGTTTTTGTGTCAATGCGCGTAATGGCGGCTGAGCCGACAATCAGCGGTGTGATGGTTCAACAGCGGCGGCCCTGGAGCCGGCTGGTTGACATCGATTATGTGCTGACATGTGAGGAGCAGTTAATGGACATCACCGTCAGTGCGTACAACGGGGATGATCCGCTTGATGTGCCGGAAACTTCGTTCTCCGGCGACTTTTATAATGCGCAGCGTGGTGCCGGACGGATTGTCTGGGACCCAATGAAGACAGCTTATACCAATGATGCGTCTCTGTCGGAGTTCAGGGTAGTGCTTACCCCGAAACTGGTTCCGCTCTACATGATCATAGATCTGACCAAGTCAGTGGGAGAGACGGGGCAGACCGAGTACGTTTATGAGGTCGACCTCACGAACGGCCTTTGGGGCGCGTGGGTTAGGAATCCGGTGACTAATGACGTGACAGTCATCCAATCTGTGATCTGGACCGGCGTGACAACCAACGACATTTATAAGACCGACAAGCTTGTCCTGCGCCGGATTCCGGCGGGGGCGTTCTTGATGGGTTCGTCGACTGCGGTGACGCTGTCGCGGGGGTTTTACGCCGGTGTTTATCAGGTAACCCAGGAGCAGTGGGAAAAAACCATGGGGTCGAATCCTTCATATTTTAAATATCCCTCCAATCCTGTTAATTTCGTTGAATACAATGATATCCGGGGGGCGACTAACAGTGTTCCGTCAATCGATTGGCCGTGGACGGGCGCCTCGGTTCTGTCGTCCAGCTTTATTGGCCAAATCCGCGACAAGACAGGCTTTATCGGGTTTGATCTGCCGACTGCGGCGCAGTTGGAATACATTATTAGGGCGGGGACGACGACTACTTTCAATAACGGTAAGATTGGCGGTGACTCTCTAGATCACATGAATGAATTGGGTTGGTGTAAACAGAACAGCGACAACACGATACATCCGGTGGGGCAAAAAGCGCCAAATGCGTGGGGGCTGTATGATACACACGGGAACGTGCGGGAGTGGTGTCTGGACTGGTACAGTGCCACGATTGCAGGCGGGGTTGATCCTGTCGGGCCGGAGTCGGATATTTGGCGCGTGCATGGGGGCGGTTGCTATAATATCTACTCATGGGTCTGCGGTTCGACATCCCGTGGTAAAGATCCCCCAACCTATAAGACCAACAACTTGGGCTTACGCCTCGTGATGGTCCTGCCATAGCGCGTTAGTGTACTACACTGGTTCTAAAGTGCGTGAGTGATGAAAGGAAAAAGAGATGAAAACAAAGAAAATCCTGATTGGAATGATGGCAATTTTTGTGTCAATGAGCACTATGGCGACCGATCCGGTCATCAGCAATGTGACGGTCAAACAGCAATGGCCCTGGAGCCGGCTGGTTGATATCGACTATGTGCTGACATGTGATTCAGATCAGTTTATGGATATCAATGTCGAGGCGTATGACGGTCCATTTCGTCTGGCGTTGTCGGCAGGTTCGTTCTCCGGCGACCTTGATCGTGTGCAGCAAGGTGCCCGACGGATCGTCTGGGATCCGACGAAAATCGTTTGCGCCGGTAAGGGGATTCTGCCGGAGTTCCGTGTAACGCTCACTCCGATGCTGGCACCGCTCTACATGATTGTAGATCTGACCAAGTCAGAGGGGGAGGCGGGGCAGATCGAGTATGTCTATGAGAAGGATCTCACAAACGGCCTTTGGGGCGCGTGGGTTAGGAATCCGGTGACTAACGACGTGACGGCCATCCAATCCGTGATCTGGACCGGCGTGACAACCAATGATATTTACAAGACCGACAAGCTCGTCCTACGGCGTATTTCGAAAGGGACGTTCAATATGGGGGGGACGCTCTCAATGACATTGACCAAGGACTTCTACGCCGGCGTTTATCAAATGACCCAGGCACAGTGGACTAAAGTGATGGGGACGAATCCTTCATATTTTAAATATCCGACTAATCCTGTCGAAAGAGTGTCGTATGATGCTGTCCGGGGGGCGACAAATAGTTTCCCGGTAATCGATTGGCCGGGGACGGGCGTCTCGGCTCTGCCGTCCAGTTTCGTGGGAGTGTTGCGCGCAAAGACTGGGCTGGTGGGGTTTGACCTGCCGACCGATGCGCAGTGGGAATACGCCTGCAAGGCGGGTACGACGACTACTTTCAATAACGGGAAGATTGTCGGGACCTCTGAAGATCACATGAATGAATTGGGCTGGTGGAGCGGTAACAGCGAAAATACGACACATCCGGTGGGGCAGAAAGCGCCGAACGCGTGGGGGCTGTACGACATGCACGGGAATGTGCTGGAGTGGTGTCGGGACTGGTACGATGCCACGCTGGCAGGCGGGGCTGATCCGGGCGGGGCAGAGTTGGGCATTAAGCGTGTGAGGCGGGGCGGGAGCTATAATGTCGTCTCAGGGGGCTGCAGTTCGACGGGCCGTGGCAGCGACCAACCGTCGACTCTGCAGGACAACCGCGGTTTCCGTCTCGTGAGGACCATGCCATAGCGCAGCACGAATATACTTTTTGAAAATTACCCTTGATTCTGAAACCGAAAAGGTGATATAGTCTCGATTTCTTACACGCCTATCGTCTATCGGTTAGGACCCAAGGTTTTCATCCTTGTAAGCGGAGTTCGACTCTCCGTAGGCGTGCCATTCTTCTTGCAGTGCTGTCAACGTCTTCTCTTTGTCCCAGTGCGCTCGGTGCTAAAAAACAAGAAAAATTCGCGTTTTTTACCCTTCACTTTAAAACATTAAACCTGTAATATGTTTGATATGTATTTAATACATGAATCTTTGCTGGTAATTAAATTAGGAGAGAGATTATGCAAATTTTGAAAATGGGACAGGTTGGCGGTGGTATCGGCGCTTTCATAGGCGAGGTTCATCGTAAAGCAGCCCGCATGGATGGCGGCATCCAACTCACAGCTGGCGCCTTTGATATTGATCCACAACAAAGCCTCAAACAAGGAAAAATTCTGGGGCTGGACAGCAGTCGTGTGTATCACTCATATAATGAAATGATTGAAAAAGAGAGTGCCCTGCCCGCTGACGAGCGAATTGATTTCGTGGCTGTCTGCACCCCCAACCACACCCACTTCCCGATTGCTAAAGCTTTCTTGGAGGCTGGTTTCAATGTCATGTGTGAGAAGCCCATGACCCTTACAGTGGAAGAGGCTTTGGAGCTGGAGAAGGTTTCCAAAGTATCTAACAAAGTTTTTGGGCTGATGCACAACTACACCGCTTATCCAATGGTCAAGTTGGCCAAAGATATGGTGAACCAGGGTGACCTCGGCAAGATTCGCAAGATAGTGGTCCAATATCCGCAGGGCTGGCTCTATCAAAATATTGAAAAGGACACTCCCGTATGGCGTACAGATCCAAAGATGTCCGGCGCCGCCGGCTGCATGGGCGATATAGGCACACACGCAGCAAACCTAGCTGAATATATCTCTGGCCTTAAAATCACAACCGTACTCGCGGATCTCACCGCTTTTGTAAAAGGTCGTAAACTGGATGATGACGGCAATGTGCTGTTGCGCTTTAACAAGGGTGCCAAGGGTGTCTTGCACGCCAGCCAGATCTCGGTTGGCGAGGAGAACAATATCGCCATTTGGATCTACGGCGAAGAGAAGGGGCTGCACTGGCATCAGGAAAATCCTAACTACCTGCATGTGCTGGATCATAACGCGCCGGAACAGATCTGGAAACGCGGCAATCCGTATGTGGCTGATAAATCTGCGGCTGCTGGGCGCGGCACTCGTATCCCCAGCGGACACCCCGAGGCGTTTCTCGAGGCCTTCGCCAACAACTACTGCAACTTTGCCGACACCATTCGCGCAAAAAATCAGAAACGTAAACCCACCGCCCTTGAACTGGATTTCCCTGGTATCAAAGCTGGTGTGCGAGGTATGAAGTTCATTAAGGCAGTGGTTAACTCATCAAAAAATGGTAACGTGTGGACAAACATATAATATCACTGATCAGACAAGCCTGCATCCTCAGCCTGCTGGCCGCGCCTGCCCTGTCGCACGCGCGTCCAGCCAATTACGACGAGGCGAAAATCGCGCCTTATACGCTACCTGACCCGCTGACCTTTGCGGACAACACTAAACTCACAGGGCCAGATGCTTGGCCACAACGTCGACAGGAAATCCTAGCGCTGTTTGAAGATCAAATGTTCGGTGTAATCCCACCGCCCCCTGCTGTTATGCGCCTGGAGTTACTGGGCTCACAAGAGATCTTGGATGGGCGCGCCACACGCAAGCTGCTTCGCATGTGGTTCCGCAACGATCGCACCGGCCCAAAAATTGACTGGATACTTTTCATTCCCAAGGGCGCCTTGCACCCTGTTCCCGCCTATATCGGGCTCAACTACTACGGCAACCATGAGATTGATCCTGACCCTGCCATCCCGCTTACCGAGGGCTGGCTACGCAACAATAAAAAACACTTGATTGAAAATAACCGCGCCTCTGAAAAAACCCGTGGAATGTCCAACATGCCTGGAGAAAGCCAAACTTGGCCATTTGAAATGCTGATCCGACGCGGCTACGCGCTTGCCACAGCCTGCTACGCGGATGTCGCGCCTGACAACCCAACACTGTACACCAACGGCGTACATACCGTCTTTCCGCCACAAGCGCCAGACGCGGGCAACAACACCACCGCCATTGCCGCCTGGGCCTGGGCGCTGATGCGCGGCATGGATATGCTGGAGCAGGAGAGTGCGATCGACACCAAACGTGTGGCTGTGATCGGATGCTCCCGTCTCGCTAAAACCGCATTGCTGGCTGGTGCCAAAGATGAACGCTTTGCAGTGGTCATTCCCAACCAAACCGGTGGCGGAGGTGTGCCATTGGCCAAGCGTGATTACGGTGAAAATGTCGCCCTGCAGAACCAAAACTTTCCACATTGGTTTTGCAACAACTTCCGTCAATACAGCGACCGTGAGGCTGCTATGCCTTTTGACCAGCACATGCTGTTGGCCGCGTGTGCGCCGCGGAAGCTTTATGTCTCCAGCTTTCCTGGCAAATGGTTTGATCCGTACGGCGAGTTTTTGAGTATGAAAGCCGCTGAACCGGTTTGGCTCTTCCTCGGTGCTACCGGTCTGCCCGCCGCCGAGTGGCCGGATGAAATGCAACCAGCCATCGGGTCGCATCTCGCCTACCACCGCCGCCCTTTTGAACACGGCATCGTGGCCTACGACTGGGAGTGCTATCTCCTCTTCACTGACAAGGCTTTCGGCCTTCCCTGAACACTGCTGTTTGATTAGGATATTGTCTCCGTGTCTGCCGTTAAGTGTGTAAGTGATTTTGGAAACCTTACCAAACAGCCTGCCCTTATATGCAAAGTAACTTTCACATTGAATCCAAGTATCTGCCAACCGGTGATCAGCCGACTGCGATTGCCGCTCTGCTTCAGGGCTTGGAGCGAGGAGAGAGCCGTTTGGCACTGGAGGGGGTCACTGGTTCAGGCAAAACCTTTACCATGGCGAATGCGATTCAGGGCTGGGGCCGACCGACCTTGATTCTCTCCCACAACAAAACGCTGGCCGCGCAACTCTTCGCCGAGTTGAAAAGTTTCTTTCCTGACAACGCAATCGAATACTTTGTTAGCTACTACGATTACTATCAACCAGAGGCGTACATTCCGCAAACCGATACCTTTATTGAGAAAGACTCATCCATCAATGAGGAGATTGAGCGTTACCGGCTCTCGGCTACCAACTCGTTGCTGGGGCGCCGCGATGTGATTATCGTGGCCTCTGTCTCCTGTATCTACGGACTCGGATCGCCGGAGGATTATCGCGAGATGCTGGTTGACCTTACGCCGGGAATGGAGCTGGAGCGCGACCATATGCTGGCCCAACTGGTGGATATCCAGTATGCCCGCAATGATTATGAGTCAGTGCCTGGAAATTTTCGCGTGCGGGGCGACACAGTTGACATCTTTCCCTCATATGACAAAAATGGCTACCGCATCGCGTTTTTCGGTGATGAGATTGAGGAGATCAAACGCTTTGACCCAGTCAGCGGCAAGTGCGGGCCGCCCTTGCGCAGGGTGATCATCTCGCCTGCCAAACACTTTGTGATGCCGCGCGAGAAGGTTGCGGCAGCACTGGGCGACATTAGCCGCGAGTTGGATCAGCGGATCGCGGAATTTGAGGCGGCGGGCAAGCTGGTGGAGGCACAGCGCATCCGGCAGCGCACTGAGTTTGACATGGAGATGATGCGTGAACTGGGCTTTTGCAGTGGCATTGAAAACTACTCCCGCCATCTGGCAGGGCGCGCGGCGGGTGAGACACCGGCCTGTCTGCTGGATTATTTTGACGGTGAGTTTCTGACGATTATCGATGAGTCGCATGTTACGCTGCCGCAGTTGCGGGCAATGTACAATGGCGATCAGGCTCGCAAAGGAACGCTGATTGAGCATGGCTTCCGGCTCCCTTCAGCCCGCGACAACCGCCCGTTGAATTTCGAGGAGTTCATGCACAAAACCGGTCCGATCATCTTTGCCAGCGCCACACCGGGGTGGTATGAGCGCGAGGTCAGCGCAATCACCGCGCAACAGTTGATTCGTCCAACCGGGTTGCTGGATCCTCCGGTGGAGGTTCGGGCGCTGGCGAATCAGATTGATGATCTGATGGAGCAGATCAAACGCACAGTGGAGGATGGCAATCGCGTGTTAGTGACAACCCTGACCAAACGCTCCTCTGAGGATCTTGCGGCCTACCTGAAAGAGACTGGTGTCAAAGTGGAGTATCTGCACAGCGACATCGACGCGATTGAGCGGGTTGATATTCTAGGTCGTCTGCGTAAGGGGGAGTTTGATTGTCTGATTGGAATCAACCTGCTGCGTGAGGGGCTGGATCTGCCCGAGGTGGCACTGGTCGCAGTGCTGGATGCGGACAAGGAGGGCTTTTTGCGTTCATCCACCGCACTGATGCAGACCGCCGGGCGCGCAGCCCGTCATGAAAACGGGCGGGTCATCCTCTATGCCAGCAAGATTACTGGGGCGATGCGCACCATGATGGAGATCACCAGCATACGCCGGGAGCGCCAGCAAGCCTACAACATTGAATACAACATCACGCCGCAGAGCGTGAAGCGCGACCTCAACGAGACGCTGGCGATTTATCGTGAAGGTAAACGCATCGAATCATCGATGGTGGCCGCTGAGAGCGAGGAGAAGTATGATGTCTGCCAGATGATTGGTGAGTTGCAGCGCGAGATGCTGACCGCGGCTGAGGCACTTGAATTTGAACGGGCCGCCGCCTTGCGGGATGAGATTAAGGAGCTGCGTCGGATATTGGCGTAGATACCATCTTTAAAGTTTCAAAAGTTGTAATAAAGTAGAGCAAGCATCCTTGCTTGCATCTGGGATTCCGTACGGGATGCGAGCTAAGTTATTACCGTGTAAGTAAGATAATGAGAAATCGTGCAATCTTTTGTTTGTAAGCTTGAATTTTAATTTTAATTTTATTATCCTATATTTGTGAACTGAGGAAGATTAAAGTATGAAAATATTATTATACAGTCTAATTTTTGCGCTTTGCGCGCAGTTAAGCGGTTATTGTGAGCAGGCTGCGGCGGAGAAGAAAGAGCTGAATGACGCGATGGCTGAGCGGGCGGCTTCGATGATTAAAGCGTATCAGGCAGCGGAACGGTTGGATAAGGCATGGAATAACAAAGAGTATACATCCGCGGAGATTGAAAAACTGCGGGAGCGCTATCAAAAGCTCAACCTTGAGGTCATCGAGGTGCGTGAAAAACTCAAGCGCGAAGTTAGCAAGCTGCCAGCTGTGCAGCAGCAGGCGGAAGAGGTCAAGGCCATGCGTGAAAAGCAGGCGGCACTTGAAGAAAAAATTAAAGATTTAAATAAATAACAGTGTTTATCAGAGAGGCAAGTATGGCAGCCGTAAATAAAAAAAGGAGTACCGGGCTCAGAAAACCCCGGATTTTGATTGTTACCCCTGAGATTACCTACCTGCCCAATGGCATGGGGAACATGGCCCACAAACTAACTGCCAAGGCAGGGGGGCTGGCGGATGTCTCCGCCTCGCTGGTCGCATCCTTGTTTGATCTGGGAGCTGATGTGCATGTGGCTCTGCCACACTACCGGCGTATGTTTCACATGGAGGTGGGCCAGTTAATCAGCGACGAGTTGCGGGTCTATAAAAGCCGCCTGCCTGACTCCCGTATCCATCTGGCGGAAGACCGCTGTTTTTACTACCGCGACACTGTGTACAGCTCTGGCAGTGAGAACCCCAAGCTGGCGTTGGCCTTTTCGCGCGAGGTGATTAACAACATTATCCCAACGGTGCAGCCGGACCTGATCCACTGCAACGACTGGATGACCGGGCTTATCCCAGCCGCAGCGCGGCGGATGGGGATTCCCTGCCTTTTCACGGTGCATAATATCCACACCCATGATTTGACACTGGCGCAGATTGAGGACAGCGGCATTGACGCGGCTGAGTTTTGGGACAATTTATATTTCAAACGGATTCCTTTCAATTATGAGGAGTCGCGTAACAGTAATCTGATTGACATGCAGGCCAGCGGTGTTTTCGCCTCGCATTTTATCAATACAGTCAGCCCCACGTTTTTGAAGGAGATTGTCAATGGCTGGCATGACTTTGTGCCAGAGTGTCTGCGCCGCGAGATGCGCAACAAATTTGAAGCAGATTGCGCTGTTGGTATTCTGAACGCTCCTGATGTGAATGATGATCCTGAAACCGATGTGTTTCTCGAGGTGAATTATAACGCTGAAACGCACCGCGAGGCCAAGCGTCAAAACAAATTGGCGTTGCAGCAGAAAACTGGACTGGAGGAGGATCCAGATGTGCCGCTCTTCTTTTGGCCCTCACGCCTTGATCCGATTCAGAAAGGGCCGCAGCTGCTGACCCAGATTCTGTATAAATTTTTGGCTCGCCACTGGAAGGAACGGGTTCAGGTTGTGCTGGTGGCGAATGGGTCATTCCAGCGGCCGTTCTGCGAAATTTTATCGCATCACGACCTTTATGGACGTTTGGCAGTCTGTGATTTTAATCAGGAGCTCTCTAAACTTGCCTATGGCGCCTCGGACTTCACATTGGTGCCCTCTCGTTTTGAACCCTGCGGTCTGCCTCAGATGGTTGGACAGCTCTATGGGTCACTGCCGGTTGTGCACGACACCGGCGGGCTGCACGACACCGTGGAGCATCTTGATTGCGGTGCTGAGTCCAAAGGCAATGGCTTTGTGTTTAAAACGTATGACAGCTTCGGCCTCTTCTGGGCCATGGATCGGGCAATGGCTTTTTATAAGCAGGACGAAAATATCCGTGAAGCCCAGATCAGCCGCGTGATGCGTGAGGGACGGTTGCGCTTTAACCATGATGTCTGCGCTGCCGCGTATATCGAAATTTATGAGAAGATGCTCGACCGCCCGCTTGTGAAGTCGTTTGAGTAGAAAAAACGATGAGGTAACTCGAAGGTCAGCTGCACTGGAGTCGGATCAGTATGCAATGCCACCGAGTTACCAGGTCACCAGGTCACCAAGTCAAAAAAACAGCGTGTAGCCTGGACTGCGGAGCAATTTTTAAGAGATAAGCTGCCAGACGGTGCCCCGTAAACGAGCCCCCCGGCTGTTGCGGCCCGCGGCTGCAGTGCTACGCAAGCTGAAGGGACGCGCCAGCTGAGTTTAGAGGCAGCGTGGGAGGGGCATCCTGCCCCTCGACAGCTTTAGAGGGGCTGGAAGCCCCTCCCACGTTGAATAGTGAAATCAGTGCCTGTCCCTAAACGATGTTGCAACTGCGACCAAGTGATAGAGTTACAGCCTAGTTACTAAAATAATTTATAATGGAGTAAAATATGCAGCGTAATGCACCTCGAACCCGCCTGCAGGATGACCCTTATCTGGAGCCGTACCTTGACACGATTAAGCGGCGCAGTGAGCTGGTTGAAAAACGAATCAAAGAGCTTACCGCGGCTCCAGGTTCGTTGGCCGAGTTTGCCTGCGCGCATGAGTATTACGGGCTGCATAAGAGTCAGGAAGGGTGGGTTTTTCGTGAGTGGGCGCCCAATGCGACTGCAATATGCCTAGTGGGCGATTTTTCAGGGTGGAAGGTTCTCGACAAGTTTAGGCTGCACCGGTTGGGAGGCCGTGATGTCTGGGAGGTGACGCTGCCCCTTGACGCGCTGCACCATGGACAGTTCTATCGCCTTGAAATGTGCTGGCCAAGGGGGCGCGGCGAACGCATACCCGCCTATGCCCGGCGGGTGGTGCAGGACGAAGCCTCGCTGTTGCAGGCTGCGCAGGTTTGGGACAGCCCTGAGTATGATTGGCAGGTGCCGAATTTCAAAGTGCCTGCCAGTGGGCTGACCATTTACGAGGCCCATGTCGGCATGGCGCAGGAGGAGCCAAAGGTCGGCTCCTACATCGAGTTCCGCGATAAAATACTCCCGCGGATTGTCAAAGCCGGATACAACACCATTCAATTGATGGCAATCATGGAGCACCCTTATTACGGCTCTTTTGGCTATCACATCTCAAGTTTCTTCGCGGCTTCCTCGCGTTTTGGGACACCAGAGGAGCTTAAGTCGCTGGTTGACGCAGCGCACGCCGCCGGTGTGGCGGTGATCATTGATATTGTTCACTCTCACGCAGTCAAAAACGAGCGTGACGGGCTCAGCGCTTTTGATGGCACTGCTTATCAGTATTTCCACGATGGCATGCGTGGCTGGCATGAGGCTTGGGACTCACGCTGCTTTGATTACGGCAAGGTGGATGTGCTGCATTTTCTGCTTTCAAACTGCCGCTACTGGCTGGATGAGTTTCATTTTGATGGCTTTCGCTTTGACGGCATCACCAGCATGCTCTACTTACATCACGGGTTGGGGGTCGATTTTGTCGATTACAGCCAGTACTTTGATATGACCGTTGATGAGGATGCCTGGGTCTACTGCTGTATGGCGAATCGGCTGATTCATGAGTTGCGCCCTGACGCGATCACTATCGCCGAGGATGTCAGCGGCATGCCCGGACTGGCCGCGCCGGCGGAGGAGATGGGTGCCGGTTTCAATGCCCGTATGGCCATGGGGGTGCCTGAGTGCTGGTTCAAACTGGTGCGTGATGTCAAAGATGAGGACTGGAGTGTCGGTTATCTTTGGCATGAGTTGACTAACTGCCGCTCCGATGAATGCACGATCAACTATGTCGAGAGCCACGATCAGGCACTGGTTGGCGGTAAAACACTTTTCTTTGAATTAGTGGACGATGCCATTTATAGCTCAATGGCCCGAGGCACACAGAACATCAATGTTGAGCGCGGCATTGCGCTGCATAAACTGGCTCGGCTGGCAACCCTAGGCACCTGCGGCTGTGGGTATCTGAATTTCATGGGCAATGAGTTTGGTCACCCCGAGTGGATTGATTTTCCACGCGAGGGCAATGGGTTCTCATATCAATATGCGCGTCGCCAATGGTCGTTGCGGGATAATGAGGGGCTGTCGTATTGGTGTCTGGCGGAGTTTGACGAGGCGATCGTCAACCTGATGAAAGAGCATAATGCCCTTGCAGGCAGTGCGCCCCGTAGACTTTATGTCAATGATCATGATAAAATATTGGTCTTTGAGCGCGGCGATCTGGTCTTTGTTTTTAATTTTCACAGCGCGAGTTCAGTGGCGAATTACTCCATTGTCATTCCTCCTGGCGAGTACCAGCACCTGCTTGACAGCGATCAGGAGCACTTTGGTGGTCTGGGGCGAATTGAACCGCATCAGAGCTTTGCATTGATGAACGATGTCCGCGATACGGAGAGTTGTAATATCATCAAGATCTACCTACCCTGCCGCTGCGCAATGGTGATCAAGCGACAAAAGCCCGGCAACCTAAAAACAGAAAGTAACACTTATGGATGATGCAAAAATTGTCACACCGCCGCCACCCCCGCGTGGCGCCCGCCGAGCCTCGGGCTCCTCTGTTCGGTCGCCGCTCAAACCGCACTCAGCCGCTCTGCCAGTCGTGCCCTTCCTGATCCTGATCGCGATTGTGCTGCTCCCGCTCTGGGTCTGGTTCTGGTGGCGGATCGAGCCAGAGGCTGGCGAGATCGCAGTCCTGATTAAGAAGACCGGCAAAAATTTACCGGTGGAGGAGATCATCGCCACTTCGGAGGAGTATAAGGGGGTGCAACTGAAAGTCCTTCCCGAAGGGCGCTTTTTCAAGAATCCTTATGTGTACAGCTGGAGCATTATTAAAGCCACCGATATTCCCGCCGGTAAGTTCGGGGTCCTGGTGCGCAAGTACGGCCAGAACCTGCCTGGCGGTGAGATTATCGCTCTGGATGGGAGTTTTAAGGGAATCGTGGGTGATGTACTCGGCACCGGTAAACACCGTATCAACCCGTATGCCTATGAGATCAAACTCTTTGATGACATCAAGATCGCGCCCGGACACGTCGGCGTGGTCACATCGCTGGTCGGCGCGGATCTCCTCTCAGCCACCAATGCGGTAGCCTACGAGGAAGATGGTTTCCTGGCATCGCCGGGCTGGAAGGGGGTGCGTCGTGAGGTACTCAAAGAGGGCACCCATCGTTTGAACCCCTACCTGAATGCTGTCTCGATTGTCAATATTCAGAGCCAGCGCTTCGAGTTCTCCGGTGAAGAGGCGATTATGTTTCTCACACTCGATGGCTTTATGGTGACGGTTGAGGGCACGCTGGAGATCAACCTCAATGTTGATCGTATCGCCAAGCTGACGCATGAAGTGGGCGATATGGAAGATATCATGAGCAAGTTGATTTTTCCCAGCGCCCACGGATTTTTCCGGATTGAGGGCAGTAAGCTGCCGGCAACTGAGTTTATTGTCGGCGAGTCACGCCAGGCCTTTCAAAACAGCCTTGAGGTATATTTGAGGGATGTCTGCGCTGAGTGGGGCATATCGCTCAACTCGGTCCTGATCCGCGATATCATCGTGCCGCAGGAGATCGCCGGGATTGTCCGCGATCGTGAACTGGCGGCCCAGGAGGCTATGAAGTTTGAACAGCAGATTGTGCAGGCTAAATCCAAAGCGGAGCTGGAAAAGCAAAACGCCCTGGCAGAGCAGAACCGGCTGATGGTTGACGCGGAGACCGAGAAGATCCGCCAGTTGGTAATGGCTGAACAGGGCCAGCTGGAGAAGACCATTGCCGCCAGCACTGAGCTGGCGGTCACTAAGGTCAAGCTCCAGGCCGCGAAGGCTGATGCCGAGGCACTATTGACCCTGGCAGAGGCCAACCGCAAGGTGATTGAAGCCAAAAACAAGGCCGATGCCGAGGTGCTGAAACAACAGGTTTCAGTTTATAAGGACGAGTCGGACTACGTGCGGGCGCGCTTGTACGAGGTTGTAGCGCCGAATATTGAGAGCATTCTGGCCACCGACAAAGCAGGCGACCTCTTTGGTTTGCCAGTCAAGGTCTACCCAGCCACCCCTGCAAAGGTTGCGCCGGCGCCAAAGAGTGCTGCTCAACCTGCCGCACAACCGCCCGCCTCCCAACCCGCGGCCCCGGCTGCCGCAGCCCAGAAAGGAGGTGCCCAATGAAGCGCCTTTCAATAGTATTGATTCCTGTTTTAGCTGTTCTTGGTGTAACGGTCTTTTTTCTATGGAGCTTCTGCCGCATACCGGTCAAGGCTGGCTATATGGCGATTGTAACCGCGAAAATCGGCCAGTCGCTGCCGCCCGGGCAGATCCTGGCTGAACCAGGACAGAAAGGGGTGCAGAGCGTTCCTCTGCCAGAGGGCCGCCACTTTCTCAATCCCGTGACGCATGAGTGGCGCATTGTTCCAGTCATCAACATACCAGTTGGCAAGGTCGGGGTGGTCACCTCCAAGGTTGGGCAGGAGTTGCCCTCAGGCGAAATTATAGCAGCTGACAGTGGCAGCAAGGGCATCTGGAAGGATGTACTCGGACCAGGCACCTACCGTCTCAACCCTGAGGGGTATGAGGTGACCCTACTGGATGTGATCAATATTCCGATTGGTTATGTGGGCGTGGCCACCTCCCAGACCGGCACACCTGTTAAGCCAGGTGAATTTGCCGGCGTAGGCCAAAAGGGTGTTATGAAGGATGTTCTGCAACCAGGGCTTTTTTATATTAACAACCGCGCCTATCAGGTTGATGTGCTTGAGATCGGTATGAATCAGGTTTCGATCCTGGGCCGCTCTGGTTCGGTTGTGATGACCAAAAATCAGATTTTTAGCGCCAGCACCGCGCTTGATTCGCTGCAGCAGAACACTATCCAAGCTCAGCAGGAGAAACGCAATAAATACCTAGAGCAGAATGTGAGCCGCGGTTTTATCTCGCAGCAGACACTCACCGATGACATCTCCAGCATGGTGCAGTCCTCCCGCCAGAAATTGAAAGAGTTTGGCAAATCCAGCCAGGATTTGCCGGCAGGCGCCGCGCAGCCGCGCTCGGGAGGTGACCGGATTGACACCACCCCGGCACCGGAGTCGGTCGCTTTTGGGCTGAAGCGTTTTGTGGAGTTTCCCTCACGCGACGGCTTTCAGATTCTGATTGATATGACGGTTGAGTTCGAGTTGCTGCCCGAGAACATCTCCAAGATCTACATGCTCTACGGTGATCTGCCGGCAGTGGTCGATAAGATCATCCTGCCGCAGATTCTTTCGATCTCCCGCATCAAGGGTTCCAGCTACGGCGCCCGCGACTTTATTGATGGCGAGGGACGCCAGCAGTTTCAGATGGACCTGACCAAAGAGTTGACCACGGTCATGAAAGAGAAACACATTGTGATTCACAATGCGATTATCCGCCATGTTGAGGTGCCAAAAGAGATACTTGATCCGATCCAACAGGCCAGTGTGGCCACTGAGCAGGACCTGACCAACCAGGCTCTGCAAAAAACCGCCCGTAAACAAGCGGAGCTGAATACGCAAACCGCGATGATCTCCCAATTGAGGAAACAGGTGGAACAGGAGACCGAGAAAGAGGTGGCTACGATTGGGGCTAACACCAAGAAAGAGGTCGCGGCGATCGCCGCTCAAGCCGAGCTGGAGGTGGCTCAGATTAACCTGGAAAAGGCCGCGGTTCAGGCGGGCATCACAGAGTTGAGCGGTGAGGCAAAGGTGCAGGCCGATTTTGTGGTGGCCAATGAAACCGCGCTCGGACGCAAGATGTTGGCCGCGGTCTTCACCGACCCCGCCACCTTGGCGGAGCTGAAGTTTGTGGAGGAGCTAAACCCCCGCCTCGGCATCCGTATCATTCACGCCGGCGAGGGCACCCTCTGGACCGACCTTAAAAACCTGGCGCCAACGCTGCCAGTCAAGTGACGCGCGCGCTGCGCGCTAGTGGCCAATGATCGGTGGCTAGTGGTGCCCGGCGCTGGGGTCCTAGTGCCGCATAGCCGCCTGTCTTGCTACGCACAGGCAGGCAACCAATTTTTTTGCAGGATAACCTGTCTCCGCCAAGGCTACGCCGTGGCGCTGCAGGATTAACAGGATTTACTTGATAAATTATCTCTCACAGAGTCGCAGAGTACACAGAGATAAAAGGTATACACTCTGAGAACTCTGTGCCTCTGTGAGAGATAAAAAAACGTGCATAAAAAACACGGAAACGAATGATAATAGTACAGATTGAGCCGCCACACAATCGACTCTCTCGATGCAGTCGATTCTCTCGATCCCCTAACCGAGACACACTATGAACAAAAAGACGATCAATTGGCTACAAACCGAGATTGATTTCTGGCTGGCCGAAGGCGTGATCACTGCGGCAGCTGCCACTCAGCTGAAATCACGCTATGAGCGGCTCAGGCAAGATCAGCGCCCGATTGGGCTAATCATCCTGGGGGCACTGGGTGCGCTTTTGATTGGTCTGGGGATTATCTCGTTGCTGGCCGCCAACTGGGGTGATCTGCCCCGCGATGCCCGGGTGGTGATCTCTTTTCTTCCATTGATCCTCTCCTACAGCGCCGCGCTCTACGCTTTGCTGCGGGCGGAGCGGTCGCTGGCATTCTGCGAGCCGCTGGGTATCTTCTGGGGGTTATCGATTGGGGCCGGCATTGCCCTGATCTCGCAGACCTACCACCTGCCCGGTGAGTTGAGTGCTTTTCTGATGACTTGGATGCTGCTGCTGGTGCCAGTGGTCTACCTAACCCGCTCGCTCGGCTGTGTCGCCGGGTATTATATCGGGCTGCTCTCTTGGTCTATTGTTGTTCAAAGTGAAATGGGTGTCAGCCTCTATTTCTGGCCAGTCTCCGCTTTGATCCTGCCAGTGGTGATCTCTGTTAAACGCGAGAACCCAACCGGTATGCGCGGAGTTTTCATGTTCTGGTCACTCCTGATCAGCACCATCGTAGCGTTGGGAGTTACCCTCGACAAATCACTGCCAGGCCTGTGGATCATAATCTATGTGGCCTTTTTTGCAACTCTGCTGTTGGCGGGAGTGCTTGAAAGTTCAGAGGAGTCCGAGATCTGGTCAAAGCCGATGTCGCTCTGCGGTGCTGGCGGGCTGGCGACGGTGCTTTATCTGCTCTGTTACAAGTGGCCGTGGAAGGATGTCGGCCCGTCATACTACCGCGACGGCTATGGCTACTATCTCTGGGCATCCGTGGTTTATGACTTTGCACTGGTTGTTTTGTTGCTGGCAGGTGTAGTGTTTCTGCTTTTGCAATGGAGCCGACGGCGTGTGGAGCAGAGTGCGCTCTCTCGAACCACCATGTTTGTCTGGCTTGCCGCACCGCTGGCTGTGACTGTTTTTTATGGCATCGCCTCATATGCGGAGAGCACCAGCGGGCGCCTGTGCGGGGCCCTAATCTCGGTGTACGTGATTATTCTGAGTCTACTGACGCTGGCGGATGGAATTGGGCGACGGGCACTCTGGATGGTCAACTGCGGTGTGCTGCTCTTCCTGGCGGTTGTGCTCGGCAAGTTTTTCAATGAGGATTTTTCTTTCACAATTAAGGGGGTTGTTTTTATTGTTTGCGGGTTGCTGTTCTTTTTGGTGAATACCATCTTTGCCCGTAAGATTAAGCAGGAGGTGCGCTCATGAAAAACAGGACATTTTTAATCGTGGCCTCAGCCGCCTTTGTTTTGCAGGCGGGGATCTTGGCCTGGATGATTATCCAACGCGAGATTATCTTGAGCCAGGGTGAGCTTTACAAATTCAAAGTGGCACCAGTGGATCCGTATGATGCCTTCCGCGGGCGTTATGTGACAGTTGATATTGAGGGGGATGGGCCTTTTCGCACCGACACCCAACTGCGGCGCGGGATGTACCTCTATCCATCACTGGTGGTGGATGCTAATGGAATCGCCTCCTTGGCCAACCCAGCTGTAAAGCCGCCAACAAACATACCGTATATCAAGGTCAAGTGTCGTTATAGCAACCCGGAGATGCGCAAGAGCGGGATTGTGATCACTAACTTTGATAAACACGCCAACAATGTAATTGTCACCAACACCCATCCCAAGATGGTGATGAGCGGAAAATACACTACCACAGTTAAGCTTCCCTTTGACCGCTACTATCTCGATGAGAAACTGGCACCCAGGGCGGAGCGTGTTTACAACGAGACTCGCCTCAGAGACCCCAAGAAACGAAAAGCAGCCACTCTTCTGGTGCGTGTGCGCAAGGGGCGCGCTCTGATTGAAATGCTTGAAATTGATGGTGTTCCGATCCGTGATCTCGCGCGCGAGTGAAGCCGTGAAATTGCAGCGCGACATCGACTGACCTCGACTTCAGCTGGGCGATGCCCATCGACTGGCTCGACTGACCTCGACTCCGGTTTGATGGGAGTCGCCGTCAGTCGATGTCAGCCGATGTCAGTCGCGCCCCGCCGTTGGCTGCGGCGGCAGTGCATGAGCTGCGCATTGAAAATCCGGCATTTTTAACCGACTTGGCGTTAACACGCAAGGATATACGTTTTACGGCGTCGGATGGAGTCTGCTGGCAGAGCTGCCTGCCAATGCGCAGAGCTATGTCGATGATGGACTTCTTTCCGGAATCTCCTTTGCCTATCGCATTGGGGCTATCAATGCGTCCGGTGAAAGCAGCAGCGACTTTGCTGAGGTTGATATACCTTCACGCTATCGTCGCTGGGCTGATCTCAGTGTGGGGGTTGATTTGGGTGCATCCGAAACGGATGAAGATGGTGATGGAATCTGTAACTACCTTGAGTATCTGATGGGACGCAATCCGATGCAGCGCGATAGCGACGTGTTGCACATGGGACAGGAGGATATGTACGGACTGGGCCAAGAGTATTTCACTCTCTCCTTTGAGCTGAACTCCACTTTTCAACGGACTCTGTGCTGGTCGACACAACTGAAGATCTGACCTCCTCGGTCTGGAACTCATCGCCCACAGTTGAAAACACCGAAGCCAACGGCAGGCGTTATTTGAAATTCCGCTCTGTGAAACCGATGACAGATGCCCCCAAGCCAGTTCATCCGGGTTCGTACAGTTGAATAATCAGGATGCGCTGACAAGAGTGTTTGCGCCACGAACAGGAAACGTTTGAAAAAAGGCAGAGGCTGTCGCTATTACGCCAGCAATGAAACGAAGTGAAATGGCAATCACACAGATCCGCCGGTGGCGTCTAACGTCACCATGACGCAGATAGAAAACACCAGACAGGTGCAGGTGACCTATGATTTGTCCGTCGCCAACGCGATCATAACGCTCTCGATCAAAACGAACGGCGTGGCGATCCCGGATAGCGCTCACGGGATAAGATTGCAGAAATAACAACTATGTTTTATAATTCGTAGCATTAAAACGAAAAGAGGAGAAAACAATGAAAACAAATCGTAGAAATTTCATTAAGGCATCGGGCATCGCAGGCACCGGAGTGATTGCAGGGGGCGTGAGTTCATGTGCGACAAAAAGCGTACCTGTCGAAGAGGTTAAACCGACTGTTTGGACTATCTCAAAGGAAAAGGGTGCTCAGATATTTAATATGAGCGGATATGCCGCACCCAAACTGGATGTTGTACGCATTGGATATATTGGTATTGGCGGCAGGGGCATGGCAGCATTGAAAAAGATGGCTTTACTGGAGGGGGTGGAAATAAAGGCAGTCTCTGATTTGCGAGCGGACCGCGTAAAACATGCTCAGGATTACCTGAAAAAGCGCGGTATGCCAAAACCTAAAGGCTATGCGGACGGGAGCCAGGAATTATGGAGGGATATGTGTGATAAGGAGGATCTGGATCTCATTTACATCGCTACTCCGAGGGTTTTACACACTTCCATGTGTGTATATGCCATGAAAAGCGGGGCTCATGTAGCTACAGAGATCCCTGCTGCAAGAACATTGGATGAATGCTGGCAACTGGTTGAGACCTCTGAAAAGACAAAGAAGCATTGCAGCATGATCGAAAACTGTGTTTATGACTTTTGGGAATTATTGATCCTGAATATGGTCAGACAGGGTTTCTTCGGAGAAATTATTCATGTTGATACCGCCTATATACATAATCAGATCAAAATTAATCTAAGAAAAGATTTAGAATGGCGTACCAGAGATTTTATAAATCGCAACGGAAACCTTTACCCTACACATGGACTCGGCCCTGCGTGCCAGATATTGAATGTCAACCGCGGAGACAGACTGGACTTTATGGTATCTGTTTCGTCAAATGATTTTACGATGGGACGGGAGATTGAAAAACAGGCTCAGGAGGATGATTATTATAAACAGTTTATTGGCCAGTGGAAGTTGGGTAATATGAACACTTCGGTGATTAAAACTGTCAACGGTAAAACTATTAAGTTGCAGTATAATGTTGGCAATCCGCGGCCCTATTCACGTGTGTTTTGGGTTGTTGGCACGGAAGGCATTGCCATAAAGCAGCCATTTCCATCAAGGATATCGAAAGGAGAAGAGTGGGTGAGTGAAGAGGAACTTAAGGCATTGCAGGAGAAATATACTCCTCCGATTGTAAAGATAATAGGGGATGTGGCAAAAAAAATGGGTGGGCATGGAGGAATGGACTTTTTGATGCAGTGGCGTTTGATCGATTGCTTAAGAAACGGACTTCCGCTAGACATGGATTGTTATGACGCCGCAACCTGGAGTTCTATTGTGCCGCTCAGCGAATGGTGCGTTGCCAATAATTCCGTTCCGGTAAAAATCCCTGACTTTACACGGGGCAGATATAAGACTAATGCTCAGCTTGATATTGAAATGGCAAGAGGTGGAGGAAACACGGGCATCAAATAGTCTTCCAGTTGTTAGCAGGTCGTGCCGCCTTACTGACATTGCTCCCGCTGTCCTTGCCTGCTAGAAAAAGAAGAAAGACACTCTGGAAGGGTAGTTTCTTCCTTTGGATGTCATGGGGACCACAATGACTGTAGAAATGTTGTCATTCATTTCGTCGGGCGAGACAATCAGGCATGGATGAGTCTTTTTGATCTCGTGACCACGACTAGCAGTCTGTCGGACTTTAAAGTCCGACAGACTGCTAATTACAGCGGCAAAGCCGCTGACATACTAAAAAATGCCCAAACCTGCTGGCAAGTCAGCAAAAGCAAGACTATGTGCGAGTTAGATTTCTGTATGCCTTTGTGGTTTTATGGTAAAGAGCTCGTCCCTCGCTTGTTTTTAACCGCTTGCTCATGCTCTCTTTCGGGGTATCCTCGCCTCCGCTTTCCTCGGGTTCTGAATACTGCAGGGCCTCTTCAAGATCCTGTACACTTTTGTGGTGCGATACCCGGCCTACCGCAGCGTACACGGTCGGACTATTTTCAGCCTCTGTTTTTTTGACGGCTTCCTCAGAATAATACCCGCTGTCAGCCAGAACATTTTCAACTTTGTAACTGAGTTCTTCCGGCACACTCGCAAGTGCGGGCACCAATTGCTCCTTGTCATTGGGCGCATTAGTGACGTGATGACCTATTTAACCTTCAACCCTCTTTCCTATGGTGCTCTTATGGCCTGCAGACGGATAAAGCCGCTGTCATTATCCTCTATTACAATTGAGGCTTTGCGTTCTTCCCGCTCAGCGCCATCGATAACAAGTTCATCTATAATCCCAAAAGCGGACCAGGCGCCTGTAAGCGAGGTTGCCCAGATCGGCTGCAGCGTTACATCCGTTGCGTTCTTTGCCTTGAAATAGCGTACTGCGAATGTGCTGCCATCACCATCCAAAACCGACATAAGATCGCTGGCGTTACAGGCCTGCATAGCGGAGAGGCCACAGGCGTATTTGAGCAGGTTGGCGATGCCATCTCTTGCTGGGCTATCACCATCTCCACGCATTCCGATGGGAATATCTTCATTAAGCGCCCACGTGTCAAAGGTCACTGCCGAACCGCTGTTAAAACAGCTCAACGCAGGATAGCCATCCATATACCAGATATCATCTGTGCCGTTAACTGTTTCAGCTACAAAATCCCATCCCGCAGCGGTAAAGGTTGACTGTGTCTGCATTGCAACTGTGGTTTTACCTGTTCCACCAGAACTTATGACCATACCGGAGGTCTGCGTATCCCAGAAGCAACTGCTGAACGTGCCGGAATCATTATACCCGCACAGACCGCCGACATAGCTGCTCCCCGAAACCGCCCCGACTGAATAACAATTTTCAATTATTCCCATATAATTTCTGCCACACAAGCCACCACCTTGTGAATTCGATAATGAGACTGTACAATCCGCATAACATTTTTTTATTGTTCCTTCGTAATTATCGCCGCAAAGACCTCCCGTATATTCAACTCCCTGGACAACTCCAGCTACATAACAGTTTTCGATCAGACCACTAAAGTTATCGGCACATAGTCCAGCGACAATACCATTTCCTATAACCGAACAGCTTTCAATTCCAAGATTTTTAACAACTCCGGTTACCTGACCAAACAACCCGATCCACAATCCGGTGGGGCTGTTAATTGTCAGATTTTTAATTAGATTTCCACCACCGTTAAAAGATCCGGAAAAGGGCATGCCGAAACCATAATTCCATTTACTCGGCGCAACAGCCGGAGCAATTACAGCCGTTGTAAAACTCTCGCCTGATAGATCAATATCAGCAGTCATGATGAAGTGTTTGTCATAATCAACTGTATTGGCAGATAATGCCAACAGGTCAGCCCTGATTGCAATCTGATACGGATCAGACACTGTACCAGAACCACCGCTGTATGAAACGCTAGCTATCACCTTTGTCCCCGTATCGTAAGAACTGTATGAGCTGGGACGGACTCCGGAACTACTGACGGCTGCGACCACCCAGTAATAATAGGTCGTATCTGCAACAGCAGCGATATCAGAATAGTTTAATGAACTCTGCCAGCTTCCCAATGCACTCTTCGTGCCGGTGGATGTGGTCGCCCGATACACGCGGTAGTATGATGCGCCGGATACCGAACTCCATGACACCGCCACCTTATCAGAATCATCATCCGAAGCCGTTACGCCTGTTGGAGCTGAAAGTGTGCGATAACCGGTGTTATAGGGGCTGAAGTCGCTGGCGCCGGAGCTATTTGACGCTTTTACCCAGTAATAATAAAGCGTTCCTGGGTTCGCACCGCTGTCCGTATAGACTGTATTAGAGGTGCTTCCCAGCAGAGTTGCTGAGCTGGAACTGCTGGATGTATGTCTGTACACACTGTAGCTTGTTGCTCCAGAGGAGGCTGTCCACGAAACTGTGACGCTTGCTGTTGATGTTCCATCACTTGCCGTCACGCTTGCCGGAGCAGAAGGTTTGCTCGCTTGCACACGGATTTTATCCACAGCGATGTCACTTGTCCAAGAAGTTCCGGTAATTCCCCGGAGACGAATCTTAACTTGGCTACCGCCCGCAAAAGCAGAAAGATCAACAGTTGCATTCGACCATGTGGCAGATGAACTCGCATGCTGCTGGCCACTGCGACTCCAGATGCCATTATGCCATGTTCCATCATAAACATCGACATAGAGAGCGCCCATGGCAGCTCCATACATGTGATAATCGAAAGTCAACTCAGGTGTGGTTGTCCCTGAGAAATCAAAAGCGGCCTCCATGGCGGCGGTCTTAGTGGGATAACCGACGACATTCCCTGTACCTGTTGAAGCTTCCATATATACATAGTAGCTACCGTCTGAGGCGCTGTCGGGTCCTGTGCCCGTAGAAGTGGTTGAGCCAGTGTTGTTCCGCCAATCACCATCATTGCCGGATGATGGAAGCCAAACACCCATACCGAACTCAAAGCTCTCGGAATAAGGCAGAGTCATCACAGGAATATTGATGATTGTCACCGCATGAGTATCCGTTTTCGTCACTCCGCCCTGACTATAACTAGCGGAGACTGTTATCGCCTGGTCCGATGGCACACTTGAGACGGTAAGAAGGCCAGCACTGGTGATCGAAGCGTAAATGCTGTTTTCACTCCAGGTTGTTGAAGCAGTGACATCTACGCTGCTGCCTTCACTGTAGTTTGCGGTGCAGGTGTAGGACGCGCTTAAATTCTCATTGATACTCGAAGGGCCAATGATTGTAATAGAACTGAGAGTTGGGGCTGCCGCCAAAGTCAAATCCACACCCCAACGGTTGCCAACCGATCCAGATCCCGAAGAGTATGTTAATTTCCCAGTGCTCTCGTTGTAGTATGTTGTTGTTGAAACACTGGCCGAAACAGTCGTAGATTGCGCGCCAATCAAAGATCCTGAAGTTGCGGTTACATGATAACTATGTGTTGAGGGCGAAGAAGGTTTTGGCACGAGGACCGAGTAGATGCCCTTAATATTTGATCTAACAGATGCCAGGGTTGTCCCTAGCGTCTCATTAACAGCAACGATCGTGGCACCGCTGACAGGATTTCCCAAATTATTTAACACCCGTCCGCTGATAATCTCTCCCTCATGTTCAGGAAAGATATTATACATGATACTGACCAATAAGTTGTAAGCATAATAACTGTCAACATCTGGAAGATTATACCAGGCATCATAACTCCCGGCCCATCCCATATTCAAATGAACATAGAGATCACCGCTGGAATACCCATATCCATCGCCGACCACTTCGTGTCCTACGCTTCCCTTTATGTGAAAAGCAACGGGAAAACCTGCATCAAGATTGGGCAGGACGGCCTGTTGCAGATATCCATCCACACCGGATACTTCCAATATGAGGCGTGCGCTATCATATCCAAATCGATCCATAAAAGCCTTGGCAAGATTTGACTCATAAGCGCCGGATTCATTTGACGCATACTTCATGTAGGAAGCAACTCCCACATCGTAGGTTAATTTTCCAATGGCCTGACGTTGCGCCAGTGTAGTGGAATAACTGGGCACAAGCGGCATGCTTGTCCACGAATATGTCCCCCCTAGCATTGTTTTAGATGTTGCCGCTTCATCAACAAAGCATGTGTAGGTTCCCGCCGATACGGAAGCCGTAGGCCACTGATGATAACGCATGATCTGAGAACCCGCAGTGGAAACACATCCGCAAACATAATAGTTCGGTGTATAATAATTATAGGTGTTATTCCCATTGACAGTGGACTGACTCCATTTTGATTGGACAAGAGGACTTACACGGAGATCGCTGACACTGGACAATCCCAATGAGGATATCTGCCTGTCGGACAATAACTCCCGCCATTTCATCTTATGCGTATCAAGAGAGCTAACCGCGCTCTGCGCCTGCGGTTGTCCCGCCAGCTTCCTGGCTTGCGCTAAACGCTGAGGCATATCTCTGTTAAGCATTACCCAGAAAGGGTTTCTGAAATCAACAATCAAATCTTCATCACTTGAAAAAGCGATTATCGGAAGAATACCGTCATCGGTCGAGGTAACCAAAAACCCACCTTCTTCAAACCGCACCACATGAAACAGAGGATTATTTGAATCATCGTTATAGGTTTTTGTCTCCACGACCGTTTTTCCAACCCGCGAATCAAGCGGACTGGGATTGCGTTTTATCCAATTACTAGCGGCTATGGCAGCCTGTTTACCTGAAATTTCTACAGCCCAATTGTTAAACGCTGAAAAAAGAAATGCAATAACTAAAGCTCTTTTCACAATTACCTCTCTTAACCAAGTTATCCCCAACTAAACAACCCAAAATAAATAAACAACCCAAAATAAATAAACAGCCTATTTAAATTTAAAATGTTATATATACTTTACGATTACAGGAAGTTTTGGTCAAGCACAGAGTGAGCCAAAAGCAGCTTTCCCCATTATCCTGTTTGTGTAGAGCGGATCTAAGGTCCTTCTATCTCTCAACTCCTGTCGCAAAAAACAAGAAGTTCAGACAACCGTCTTCAGAGGTTGTTGTGTCGTGAGTTCCGGGTGAGCTTTGTCTCTCGCCCCAGGGCATCGGTATAGCCCTCCAAAACAGTGAACAATCCATTGGCATCAGGCAATAAGCCGTGTGTTGACTGACCGGAAGCTGACCATGACGGCTGGCCAGAGATATCATAGTATTCACTGATGGAACCGTCGCGGGCGATAGTGTGGGTGATGCGGCAGCAATCCCAATAAAAAGATTTCATCTTTTTATAATAATCCGTTTCACGGATTTGGTAAGATTTGTGTAAAGGAGATAATGTTGTCTGACATGGACAAAGGTGTTGGCATACATTAGCAGGAGTGTTGATGATATGCTGCTCAAGAAGGTGGAGTATCTTCTTGAGGAAAACAAGGTGCTGATAGGGCAACTTGATAAACGAGTGAAGTTGACCGACATTGAAAGGAAGACTCTTGCCGAGAAGGCGGTGGCATTGGGCAGGCTGATGGCAGACAACGTTACAATTGTGAAACCTGCGACGATTCTGAAGTGGCACCGCAAGCTGGTAGCACAAAAGTTTGATGGCTCGAAAAACCGCAAACCTCACGGTCGTCCAAGAGTTGACGCTGAGATTGAGGCGTTGATTATTAAGATTGCAAAAGAAAATCGCTCCTGGGGTTATAATCATTCTTCAATTTCGTAAACAGACCACTTTTTGAATACCACAAGCTGTCGCGGTGTGTTCGCAAGTAAGCTACGTGCCAGTCCAGAGCCACAAGTAAGTGACGAACATTTGTGAATTTAATCAACAGAAATTATTTTCCCATCTAACGACGCTTTTATCACCACGTAAGAGCGCATTCTTGATGGTACTCCAATTACATATTTCGCACTTTCTGATGCCGGAATTTTATTACGTAACACAACGTTAACTTGATAATAATCAGCCTTTTTTGTGGGTTTGATTTTATCGCCAACTCTAAAACCTTTTTTGCGAAGATCAACAATAGCGGTATCAACGTCCATGCCAACACAAACTATTTCCTTAATTCGGGTTGTAGCTCTATCAACTGACACCTTATTTTCACTGCAACCAACAAAGCAAACAGTCGAAAACAAACAATAAATAACGGTATGCAAAGAGAAACGCCAAATATTACGGAAAAATAAGATCATTTATAACACCTCCCCTTTCCTTGACTGGGCGGACGCACTGTGAAGTATTTACTAAGATTTTGACCGAGGACACCCCCATCAAGATCCCAGGCAATATTGAAAGGAGCTACGTCATGCTGGTAATGACTAAGATAAAAACCACTCCGAATAGATGCAGCTTGCCGGTCCGGCGTCCCGGCACCAAGCCCAGATGTGATTAGATGTCCTTGTTTATCATAGCAACACTGTTGCCCAGATCCAGAGGAAGTATTTGAACGCATACACCATGAAGCTCCAGGGTGAAAAGTTTGACTCGCAGAGCTAAGACTGTTCCATTGATTATTATTGCAATTCTTTGGTTGGCCGTTTTCAATACAGATTTTGTCAGGGCAATTAGGGATACTACTTAACCACCCAGTATCAGCCATCTCCAAAGCAACCCATTGATCGAAAATTTGTTTGTCTGTATAAAACAATTCATATATGCTTGGAGCATAAGGTCCACCGCCCACTGAACGCTTACCCAACTTATCAACACCGTCTTTCTCAAGTTGAGCCTTGGCATTTCCCAACGTATAAAGACCATATGCGTCAAATAAGTTAATTGCATCATTATTTACAAACCCAACCTCACTCAAGCCACCCTTAATTCCGACAGGGTCTATGGAGAGCCATCTGCAAAGTATAGGGTCATAATAACGCCGCTGGTATACAACAAACCCAGTCTCTTTATCAAACGGTTTGGTGCTGAACCAATGTGTGAACTGTTCTTTCATCGCACCAGCAAGCTTTGTTTCACCGAAAGCGTTATGTTCTCCGTGTGCAGCTGTTGTTCCTGGAACATCCACATATTCAGTGATGTTTCCGTTAGCGTCTCCAACAGAGAAATATGTGTTGGTTCCAGAATTTGTAATTTTTGTATCGCTCAACAATCCACCGACACCGCCTGCTCCTTGAAGAGTGCTACTGAGGTCGAGTCCCCAAGTGTAGTAGTTAATGTTTGTTGCAGGTGTAACGTGATCAATGATTATCTCAGCTGTGATATTAAAGCCGTTCCAGATGTATTTAGTGGTTAGGGAGCTATAGGGGTTAGGGGTTAGGGTTGTCTTGGAGATGCGCCTTGATTGATAATCATAGGCATAGTCACAGAGAACGCCACTGGTGAAATTGGATGAGCTGACGAGGCGGTTTTCTCCATCGTATGCGTGGTGCCACTGTGCACCGTCACAGGTTAAATTCCCATCATCATCGTGAGTAAGGTTTCTTGCAGAGCCACCAGAGTTTACAGAGGTGTATTGGTTGAGCTGATTGGCGGTGTATGTGTTGGTAGCTGCCGACTGTCCGCTGTGAACTGTCGACTGCTCACGGTTTCCTATGTCATCATAGACAATGTTCTGTACATCCAAATTCATCACAGCGTTGGTCACCTCATTACGGATATTATAATCAAATGTATTGGTAACCGTCGAGCCGTTATAGAAATCAATGCGGCTGGTTCGCTTTCCGGTGCTGTCATTGTGGTAATTAAAAGATGAAACCACGGAGGGCACTGAGCCCACGGAGTTTGTGATGGCGGATATCAAGTTACGGTAAAGTTCATAGCTTCTTGAAACAATTATATTAGTTGTGCCTACTGAAGGGGTTGTGGCTATATAACCGCTGATAAGCTGTGTCCCCGGCAGGTAGCTGTAGGTGAACGTGTTTGTCTCAGAACCGACGATTGCGGTTATTGTGTTGAGGCGGTTGAAGACATCGTACCCGTATTGAATTGTTAAACATGGATATCCAGGATATGCAGGATTGAGGACGAATTGAGAATAGCGTCCATAGGTGTCATAACTGCGAGTGATGATGGCGAAGGCGTTTATTTCAGCAATTTGTCTGCCTCTTGAATCGTAACCGAAGATGGTCGTGCCTGAGCCATCCTCGACCTTCGTAAGCTGTCCTACGAGGTTGTAGGTGTTGGTTATGCTCGGTGTGGTGTCGCTGTAATCAATAATGCGGGTCGACCCTATGGCTGTATCGGTGTAACCGTAAGTTGTAGTTACTCCGCTTGCCCACTCACGGGTCGCCATGCGTCCGTCACTGAGATAGGTGTATTCCGTCCCTTTTCCGTCGGCATAAACTTTACTGGTGACCGCGCCTGTATATGGATCATAATACCAGCGGGTGATATCGGAGTTTCCGGTTGCATCGCGCCAAGTGTGAAGTTGTGACATGCGACCAGATGCATCTCTTGCGGTTTCATTAGGATATGTCGCACCATCAGAGCGATAAAGTTGGCCAT
>Ga0265294_10001672_pt1 | contig 29801 bp, 28 predicted proteins | sample MunlanPumphouse3_FD_192504 | JGI IMG/M metagenome (GOLD analysis project Ga0265294, IMG submission 192504) | Groundwater microbial communities from a municipal landfill in Southern Ontario, Canada - Pumphouse #3 | ecosystem: Environmental > Aquatic > Deep subsurface > Groundwater | place...
ATACTTGGTGCAACTCCCTGGGCTGGTATTTACTCCGACGGATTCGCACTGATCAATGCCTCGATAAAAGCAAGTAAGGAGATCACGATCACCGACTCCTTTTCACTTCCGGTATTTAGCCAGGCAGTGCTGAATCCCGACACAAAAGATGTGTTTCTGGTATTTGGCATTCGTTTTTAATCATCATAACCGCTCGTGAGATGCAAGATGCAAGGACAGGAGATGATTAAATGTCCCTACCTCATGATACCTTGCTCCCGAGCCTTAAATACTTTTTTATTCCTATGAAGAAAATAGAAGCAATTATCCGCAAGACGAAGTTCGATGAAGTACGGACTGCATTGCATGAAGCCGATATCGACTTCCTCTCCTGGTGGGGAGTGAAAGGTCAGGGTACGGCCAAACAGGGACTTATTTTCAGGGGCATCGCTTACGATGTGAATGCCATTGAACGGGTCTATCTCTCTTTTGTAGTAAGGGAAGTGAATGTCCAAAAGTCGATCGACGCCATCCTACGCTCAGCTTTCACTGGCGAAAGTGGCGATGGTCGGATTTTCGTGTCCACCATTGAACAATCTATTCGCATCCGTACAGGGGACCGGGGTGATGAATCACTCTACGACAAAGACCAGACACAGGTTTAGCATTTTGAAACAGGATTGATATAACAATAACTTAGAAAATATGAAACATAAAATACTGAAATATATCGTGATGCTGATCTCACTCTTCCTCCTGCCTGCCATGACATTTGCACAGAATGGAGACGAACCTGCCCTGAATGGCGGAGATGCAGCCTGGATTATCGTGGCCACCATCCTGGTGATGATGATGACCATCCCTGGACTTGCCCTGTTTTACGGAGGATTGGTACGTCGGAAGAATGTACTGAGTGTATTGATGCAATGTCTGATCCTGACTGCCGTGATCATAATTGAGTGGGTGGCAGTCGGCTACAGTCTGGCTTTTACTTCTTCGCAAGGCGGGTTGAATACCTTTGTCGGTGGTTTTGATAAAATATTCCTGCAAGGTATCTCCATCAATAATCTGTTGGAAGGATACACCATCCCTGAATTATTGTTTGTCTCATTTCAGGGGATGTTTGCTGTGATAACGCCAGCACTGATTGTTGGTGCTTTTGCTGAAAGGATTAAATTCAGCGGTTTCCTGCTTTTCTCGGTATTGTGGGCGCTAGTAGTTTACAATCCGCTTGCCCACTGGGTTTGGGGTGGTGGCTGGATCGGTGCAATGGGTGCCATCGATTTTGCCGGGGGTACCGTGGTGCACATCAACGCTGGCGTCTCGGCTTTGGTAATGGCCATCCTGCTGGGTAGAAGGAGCGGATGGAATGTGAAAGGAGCACCACCCATAACACCGCACAACGTGCCATTCGTGGTGATCGGTACAGCCCTGCTCTGGCTGGGATGGCTTGGCTTTAACGGCGGTAGCGGCCTGGCTGCGGACGGCCTATCGGCGAGCGCCATACTTGTTACGAATATCGCTGCAGCCGCAGCGGCACTGACATGGACCCTGCTCGACTGGATTATCAACAAGAAGCCTACGGTAATCGGTTTTTGTACGGGCGTGGTAGCAGGTCTGGTTGCCATTACCCCTGCTGCAGGCTCCTCTGGCGTGCTGGGCGCTTTCGTGATCGGCTTGGTGGCAGGATTGGTTTGCTTCTTTATGGTGGCCCATGTGAAACCCCGGTTTGGTTATGATGACTCACTCGATGCCTTTGGTGTACATGGTATCGGCGGGATTATCGGCTCTCTGCTGATTGGTGTTTTTGCTACTCAAACCATCACAGGTGAAGGAGGTGCACAGGGAGCACTTTATGGCGACTGGAATCAACTTTGGATACAGATCGTGGCGACTGTTGCCACTATCGCTTTCAGCGCAGTCATGACCTGGATCCTGTTCAGGATTGTGGATGCACTGGTCGGCATCAGGGCAAGTAAAGAGAGCGAGTCTACGGGTCTCGATATCTCCGAACATGGAGAGATCGCGTATGAATAGACAATTCCGGTGATGTTTTTTGTGTAGAGGGCTGCTCCAATAGGGGCAGTCTTTTTTTTTGATAGAATTACATTGTACAAACAAAACTGGTTTGGCTAATCTCTCAGCTTTCACTATATTTACCCCGTTTTAACTGAACAAGGGTATGAATAAAAGCTCACTGATATCATGCGTGCTGATTATCCTATGTCTCTCATGCCTAACATGGGGTAAAAGGAAACGGGTGCACGATTTCCCGCAGATCATTCAGGCCGACACGTTGCGTGTGCTCACGTTGAACACCTCTACTTCTTACTTTCTCTACCGTGATCAACCTATGGGTTATCATTACGATATGGTGCGTGATTTTTGCAAACAACACGGTCTTGTACCTGAAATCATTGTGGCAGAAAATCCCCGTGCCTTAATCAGGATGCTGCAACTTGGTGTGGGAGACCTGATCGCTTACAACATTCCTGTAACCAATACATTGAAAGACTCGGTTCTCTTCGCCGGGCTGCAGCATATCTCTCATCAGGTATTGGTACAACGCGCGTTGCGAGACGATACACTCATCACAGACGTCACTGGTCTGATTGGAAAAAAAGTGACCGTGATCGGGTCATCCAAATACCGTGATCGCCTTGAGAACCTGAATAACGAACTGGGTGGGGGTATTCGAATTGAGACGGCTTACGGCGACACACTGCTAGTGGAAGACCTTATCCGATCGGTATCGCGTGGAGAAATTGCATATACCGTAGCCGATGATGATCTTGCCAGGCTTAACCAGACCTATTTCAGGAACCTGGACGTTAATCTACCCGTCAGCTTCGAGCAGCGCTCGTCGTGGGTGGTCAGAAAGGACACACCCATTCTGGCCGATTCGCTGGAGAGCTGGTTCGGAAGGAAAACGACTGCCCCTCTCTTTCTGCGAATAGAGAAACGCTATTTTGAAGAGACAAAAGGTTATCCCCACAGCGACAGGTTATCTTATGACGAGATACTCGGCCATGGTATTATCTCACCCTTTGATACCTGGTTTAAACAGCAAGGAAAACGTTTACAGATTGACTGGCGCTTGCTTGCGTCTGTTGCCTGGCAGGAGTCCACTTTCGAAACAGAAGGTGAGTCCTGGGCAGGCGCCATTGGTCTGATGGGACTGATGCCCGCCACGGCGGCTTCACTGGGGGTAAGCAGTGACGAGTTATACGATCCCGAAACCAACATCCGCATCGGAGCTGCCTATCTCAAGCAACTCCTTGTCACCTTCAGTTCGGTGCCAGACCCGTTGGAGCGGATAAAACTGTCGCTGGCAGCCTACAACGGTGGTCTGGGGCACGTCTTTGATGCCAGGGCACTGGCCGAAAAATATGATGCCGACAAGGATCTATGGGAAGGTAACGTGGAGAAATATATCCAGTTGAAGCGTCTGGAACAATACTACACTGATCCGGTCTGTAAAAACGGATATTTCAGAGGGGATGAAACGATCAATTATGTTCAAAACGTCATTGATAGATGGAGGTACTATCAGGAGGCAGCATCCCAATAAATTTCTCTACTGCTCATTTCGCTTTTCGAGAAAGTTCATTAAAGTTAGATTTTTTTGCACTCGACAGAATAAATGAATTTACTCTGCTCTCGTTGATCAAAAAAGTTCACTATCTTTGTATCACTGTCAAAATGAAGCATAGTAACGACAGCACAGAGGAAATCAATAGAATTCTATCAAAATGTCAGTAGTTATTCATAAAGTCAACTCGAAAGATGAGCTCATGAAGTTCATCCAGTTCGGTATCGATCTCTACGAAGGAAATGAGTTTTTTGTCCCCCCCTTGGTTTACGATGAACGTACGACGCTCAGGATAGACAAAAATCCGGCATTTGAACATTGCGATGCTACCTACTTTCTGGCGTATCGCGATGGGGAAATTGTGGGTAGAATCGGTGCGATCATCAACTATAAAGCCAATGAGATCTGGAACGAGAAAAACGCCCGCTTTGGGTTCGTCGATTTTGTTGATGACAACGAAGTTGTAGATGCTCTTTTTGGCGCGGCCGAAAGTTGGGCACGCTCGCGAGGGATGGAGAAGATGCATGGTCCGCTGGGATTTACCGATCTCGATCATGAAGGGATGCTGGTGGAAGGATTCGATCAGATGGGTACCCTCTCCACCATCTACAACTACCCCTATTACGTGGATCACATGGAGCGACTGGGCTACATGAAAGACCAGGACTGGGTGGAGTTCCTCATCACCATACCCAAGGAGATGCCCGAGCGTTTTCTGCGTGCTTCGGAGATCGTGAAAAAACGCTCAGGCCTTGAGGTAAAGCATTTACAGAGTAAGAAAGATGTCTATCCCTATGCGAGAGAGATCTTTAAACTAATCAATCGTGCCTACAAAGATTTATATGGCTATGTGGAGCTCACAGAGAAGCAGATCGATTATTATGTAGACATGTACATACCGATGCTGCGCTTGGAGTTTCTTACGCTGGTGATCAGGCAGGAAGATAATAAGCTGGTAGGCGTGGGCATCGGACTGCCCAGTATCGCCAAAGCGCTTCAGAAAGCAAAAGGGCGTTTTCTGCCCGGCGGTTGGTATCATCTCTATCGGGCACTGAAAGGAAAAGGGAACAATGTGCTCGACCTCCTGCTTGTTGCTGTGGATCCCGAATATCAAGGTAAAGGAATCAATGCATTGTTGTTCAATGAATTCATTCCGGCAGCCAGCCGACTGGGTTTCGAGTACGCTGAAAGCAACCCCGAACTGGACCTGAACCACAAAGTGAAATCTATGTGGAACGACCTGGATGCCAAACATACAAAGAGGCGTAGAGCCTTCATCAAACAACTATAGAGGAGTGATATATTAACGTGAACGAAACAGAAAGAGAACTACAGATACTGCAAGACAATTATCAGGAAGAAAATATTGTCACCCTGGAATGGCAGGAACATATCCGTCGCCGTCCCGGCATGTATATCGGGAAACTGGGAGATGGCTCCTCCTACGACGACGGTATTTATGTGCTGTTGAAAGAGGTACTCGACAACTCCATCGATGAGTACATGATGGGATTTGGTAAAACAATCGAGATCAACATCGACAATCATTTTGTGTCGGTGCGTGACTATGGACGAGGTGTGCCCCTTGGTAAAGTGAAGGATGTATGCTCCAAGATGAATACCGGAGCCAAGTACGACTCCAAAGCATTTAAAAAATCGGTCGGTCTCAACGGTGTGGGAATCAAAGCGGTGAATGCACTTTCGTCGGACTTCTACATGGTGAGCACACGCGAAGGTCTCTCGAAAACGGTGGAGTTTAGGCAAGGGATCGAAGTAAGTGACGGTGAAACGGTGGCGTCGGCCAGTCCCAACGGAACCATGGTGGGTTTCACACCAGATGCTGAGATTTTCGGAGAATACCATTACCGTGATGAACACATCGAACCGTTGTTGAAAAACTATGTTTTCCTCAATATAGGGCTTACCATCCTCTTCAACGGGAAAAAGTTTACCTCTAAAAACGGACTTGAGGATTTGTTGAATGAGAACCTCACCTCTGAGGAGCTTTATCCGATCATTCATCTATTTGGGGAGGATATTGAGGTAGCCATTACGCACACCAATCAGTATGGAGAGGAGTATTACTCGTTTGTCAACGGACAGCATACCACCCAGGGAGGTACCCATCTGACGGCTTTTCGTGAGGCTACAGCCCGTGTGATCAAAGAGTTTTACAACCGAAACTTTGAGTATTCCGATATCCGTAACGGTATGGTGGCGGCCATTAGCATCAAGGTGGAAGAGCCTGTATTTGAGTCGCAGACCAAGACCAAGCTCGGTTCGAAAGAGATGGGTCCCAACGGCATATCGGTTAACAAGTATATCAATGATTTCCTGAAAAAGGAACTGGACAACTATCTGCACAAAAACCCCGATACGGTGGAGGCGCTGCAGAAGAAAATCCTCGATTCCGAGAAAGAACGCAAAGCTATTGCCGGGGTGACTAAACTGGCACGGGAGCGTGCAAAAAAAGCCAACCTCCACAACAAGAAACTACGTGATTGCCGCTTCCATTACAACGATGCGAAAGGAGACGACAGAGAAAAATCCAGCATCTTCATTACCGAGGGTGATTCTGCCAGCGGCTCCATCACAAAGAGTCGTGACCCCAATCTACAGGCGGTCTTCAGCCTCCGAGGAAAACCTTTGAACAGCTTCGGTCTCACCAAGAAGATTGTCTACGAAAATGAGGAGTTTAACCTGCTTCAGGCAGCCCTCAACATCGAAGAGAACATGGATGGGCTGCGTTACAACAAGGTAATCATCGCTACCGATGCCGACACAGACGGAATGCATATCCGCCTGTTGTTGCTCACCTTTTTCCTGCAGTTCTTCCCCGATCTGATCAAGAAGGGACATGTGTATATCCTGCAAACTCCCCTCTTCAGGGTACGAAACAAAAAAAAGACATTCTATTGCTATACCGAAGAGGAGCGTCTCAGTGCAATTGAAGAACTCTCCCCCAATCCGGAAATAACCCGTTTCAAGGGGCTGGGAGAGATCTCACCCGACGAGTTCCGCAATTTCATTGGCGAGGATATCCGACTCGACAGGGTGACCATGCGCAAGGAAGATCTTCTGAAAGAATTGCTTGAGTTTTACATGGGCAAAAACACGCCGGAACGGCAGACTTTCATCATCGACAACCTGGTGGTGGAAGATGAAGAAGTAGCATAAAATGGAACCAACAGTCCCTCAGAAGCGAATAGCCTTGTTCCCTGGCACCTTCGACCCTTTCACCCTCGGTCACGAATCGTTGGTACGAAGGGGATTGACCCTGATGGATGAGATCGTGATTGCCATCGGAATTAACGAAGCAAAGAAATCCTACTTTACATTGGAGAAAAGGATCGGGATGATCAGGGATCTTTATAGGGACGAGCCCCGTGTAAAGGTTGAGAGTTACAATTCCTTGACGATTAAATTCGCAGAGGAAGTCGGTGCCCGCTTCATTCTGCGGGGTATCCGCTCGGTGATCGACTTCGAATATGAGAAGACAATTGCTGACATGAACCGAACTATTTCGGGAATAGAGACGTTTCTATTGTTTACAGAACCGGCCCTGTCACACATCAGCTCCAGCCACGTGAGGGAGTTGCTTTGTTATGGACAGGACGTCAGTAACTTTATACCCCCAGGAATGAAAATATAATTCCTGCTAACACAACAATCGATGCATAAAAAAATAGCTGTGGTGGTACTGGGTACCATCTTGATTTCCTGTCATGTTCATGCGCAGTTCAAACCTTCACCCGAAGGGTTGAAACTGGAGCGTACCCTTCAACTGGTTAAAGGACTCTATGTGGACGATGTGAATTCGAAAGAAATCACCGAAGCTGCTATACGGGCGATGCTGGCGGAGCTCGATCCGCATTCCTCCTATCTGAACGAAGAGGAGGTGCGTGCCATGAACGAGCCATTACAGGGCAACTTCGACGGAATAGGCATCTCTTTCAACATGCTTACCGATACCCTTTATGTCATGGAGGTGATCTCTGGAGGACCGTCGCAGAAGGTGGGTATTCTGCCAGGTGACAAGATTATTCAGGTAAACGATACCTTGATCGCCGGCGTGAAGATGAACAACCAGGATGTGATCAAGCGACTTCGGGGACCCAAGGGTACTGTAGTGAACGTGAAGTTGTTGCGGCGTGGCATGCCCCAGTTGATGGAGTTTCGAATTGTACGCGACAAGATCCCCATCACCAGCATCGATGCAGCTTATATGGTGACAGACAATATTGGTTATATTCGCCTGAGCCGCTTTGGTGTCACCTCTGCCAGCGAGTTTAAACAAGCCGAAAGTAGATTGAAATCGTTGGGAATGAAGCATCTAATATTTGATCTTACCGATAATGGAGGGGGTATCCTGCAGACTGCCAATGAGATAGCTGACGAATTCCTTGACGACTCCAAGCTCATCGTCTATACCGAAGGAAAGAATCAACCCCGTTACACGATGAATGCCACCGAAGGTGGTGAACTGCAAAGCGGCAAGCTGGTGGTGTTGGTCAACGAAGCTTCCGCTTCGGCCAGCGAGATTCTTGCCGGGGCTTTGCAGGATTGGGATCGTGGTGTGGTAGTCGGGAGAAGGACCTTTGGTAAAGGATTGGTACAGCGTCAGCTTCCCTTGCCCGACGGCACCATGATCAGGCTGACCGTGGCGCGCTATTATACCCCATCGGGAAGGAGCATCCAGAAGCCTTATGAAGTGGGCAGGAAAGATGTATACGACCAGGATTTTATGAACCGGTATACACACGGTGAAATGTTTGATGCCGACAGCATCCACTTTCCCGATTCCTTGAAGTATAAGACATTGGTGAAAAAGCGTACGGTCTATGGTGGCGGAGGGATTATGCCCGACTATTTTGTGCCCATGGATACCACCCGGGGGACCATGTTTCATGCCAATCTGAATGCAAGAGGAGTGATTAACAGGACAGCCATCTCTGTGGTGGATAACCGACGCAATACATTGCTTCAGCAGTACCCTGATGTGGTTCGGTTCATGGCCGATTTTCAGATTTCAGAAGAGATAGAACAGCGCTTGCGGGCAGTTGCAGCAGCCGAGCAGGTGACATGGAGCGAGGAAGAATACAGTCGCTCTCAATCCCTGATTTTTGTACAGCTGAAAGCATTGATAGCCAGAGATCTATATGATTCATCTGCATTCTACCGAATCATCAACGAAGAAAGTGATATTTTCACCCAGGGATTGCAAATTATTTCAGATGATTTGCGCTATGAGGATTTGCTTCAGGGTATCGGCAGCAATGTGGCACAGCAAAAGTAAGAAACCATGAATTTCGATTACAGTAAATTCCGTGTCAAAGAGGGTGAAAAAGTCTACCTGAGTAACAGGGCTACCCATGAGGATGGCGGTTTTACAAAAAAAACAGCAAAAGAGGAGATCGAAAGAAATATCAAAGAGCTGAAGAAGCTGCAGGAAATGTTTTATGCCGACGATCGTTACTCTTTGCTGATCATTCTCCAGGCTCGCGACGCTGCCGGCAAGGATGGCGTGATCCGGCACGTGATGTCCGGGATTAACCCGCAAGGGTGTCGGGTGCACAGCTTCAAAACACCGACCCGGAGCGAACTGGAACACGATTATTTGTGGCGTCATTATCTTGCTCTTCCGCAACGGGGGATGATCGAGATATTCAATCGCTCACACTATGAAAATGTGCTGGCCACCAAAGTAAACCCGCAATGGATTCTCAACGAACGCATTCCCGGCTACGAGACGGTAGATAAGATTGATCAGAAATTCTGGGAGGAACGTTACGATAGCATCAATTCCATTGAACAACATCTCCATCAGAACGGTACGCGCATACTCAAATTTTTTCTGCATGTCTCTAAAGAGGAGCAGAAGGCACGTTTCCTTTCGCGCATCGAAGAGCCCGATAAAAACTGGAAGTTCAGTTCGGCCGATCTCCAGGCTCGTGCTCAATGGGAAGACTATGACGCTGCATTTGAAGAGATGCTGGGAAAAACATCGAAACCCTATGCACCTTGGTTTGTAATCCCTGCCGATAAGAAATTTTTTACCCGTGTAGCGGTGGGCGATATCATTCTGGAGTTGTTCCGATCGCTCGATTTACGTTATCCGCCAGCCGAATCACCTGAAATGCTGGAAAAAGCAAAGCTCGAACTCTCCAGAGGATAAACAGACCGTCATAAATCAATGGATTCTCTTTTTTTCTTTCAGATATGAGTCCAGACGAGATATCAGCCACAGCAGACTGAATACGGAAGCAATCAGGATCACCGTGCCTATAAATTGAGGTGACAACAAAAACTCTTTGCCGAATAAGAAATACACCCCTGCTATCATGGCTGCCAGCACGGCATACATGGTGCCAAAGAGAGAACCCATCTCCTTCAATACATTTCCCGATTCCTTGATCGGTTTCCCCTTCTTTGGCACAAGTGCGTTTTCTGTTTCTATTTGTCGCATAATGCGATACTTCAGGTTCTCCGATGCGTTTATTTTGGTCGACGAGAGAATCTTCCGCATTTGTTCATCTTCTTTATGCTGATTGTATGTTTCTAACATGATGATCATTATTATGAGCCTGTTATCTGTATTCCGTAATTTGAAACAACCATTTCTTTGAAAAGCTTCCTCGCCCTGAATAGTTTTACCTTTACATTGGGCTCGTTCAGACCAGTGATCTTTGCGATCTCTTTGACCGGATTATCCTCCAAATAGTAGAGTGTGAGTAACAGCGCATCTCCCTTGGGCATTCTTTGCATTACTTCCGACACGATCTCTTTTCGCTCCATTTCATCCATATTTATTTCGAGCGCGTTATCGGCCACTTGTGATGCCTCTTCAACCACCGTCTCCCTGCTCCCAATCCACATTTGTGTCTTCGAATGGGTGATGGCCGTGTTGTAGACAATACGATAAAGCCAGGTAGAAAATTTGCTGTCGGAGCGAAAACTACGTAGATTCCGGTATGCCTTGACAAAACTTTCCTGGACGACATCTTCCGCATCCTGCATATTGCCGCAAATCCCGTGAGCGATGGTGATGGCCATGTCTTGATAAGCCTCGACAAAATATGCAAATGCGGAAGAATTGCCCGAAAGCACCTGTTGCACACGTTGGTTTTCGTTCATTGCAAGCCGTTATTCCAATTCCGATTCTTCACTATACCGGTTATTCGGCATTTTTTGTACTATCAGGAAATAAAACAGGTAACCCACGCCCAGGAAAAAAACCACACTGGCGCCCGTCATCCAGAATTCGTTGCCCTGACCAATCACGAGGTACTCCGAACAGAGAAATCCCACCATAATTCCGATACCCAACGCGATCAAAACGATTCCGTTTCTGAGCGATACGAGACGATTAGGATCTGATTTTTTCTTTGGAGTGTGATCGGGGGGAATGATGCCCTGGTTGATCAGTCCCATTCTTTCAGCATTGCGTGTCCTGATCCATTGCAATCCTAGTATCCATCCGGCAATAATCGGCAGGCCGATGGTGCAAATAATAGCAATAATTGGTATTAATTCTCCCATAATTTGAATGTATTAAAAGTGAATAATAATTTTGTTTACATCCATATGACTTACATATTGCCGGACCGGTTACAAAAATCGAGACTTTTTTGGTATAAAATTCGATTTTGATTGCACTCTCTCTTCTTCGGCAGAAAAATAAGAGCTTTTTCACGTTAATCTTTTAGGCATCGTACGGAATATCCGTTTGCTTTAAGGTGGCCTGTTGAAATATTATCAGTTGAAATATTATCAATCGTAATTCGATCATATTTTAATCTTATAAATATAGCCCGTTCGTCAGAATTTTGATTGGTAGTCCACCAAAAGCACCACTGGCCCATATTCAGGTAATTCCCGTCTTTATCACGCCATCCGGCAGGAAGAGCCGAGAAGCCTGACTTGTTTATATAATCCGGGTAATCTGTATTACCCGGCGCACCAGCAACTGTAGAGCTTCTCCAAACATCAGCAGCTGCCACAGCCAATGCCGCTTTATTTCCTCCTGTTGTCCCGTCATAATTGTATCCGTTATCCGCCAGGTAGTTTGTGAATGTAGTCCACTCTGCAACACTGGGTAGGTGCCAGCCCGGGGGGCAGACACCCTGTATACTGCTGGGATTGGCATCGCTGCTTGCTGCTCCATTCATGGCAGCCGACCAATTGTAAAGTACGCCGTAGGTTTTATAGTTTTCGGTAGCTTTTGCCTCAGAAACATCAGTACCGGTATAACCAAAGACATCGTAACCCTCTGGTAGGGCCCCCGAATTGTCGGACAGGTACTTCAGATTTTCGGCGATCCAGGTTTGGGTGCCGATGGTCACAGTTTTATAAACGTTGTTGTCACGAGAGTCCAGAAGATACCCGGTGTTGACTGTTCCGCTGCTGTTGGTAAAATTCAAATTAGCGCCGTCGTAAGAAGCATAGAAATGATAAGCCTTCCCGGCAGCAGTGGCCGACGAACGGGCCGGCTTGCCGTTGGTACTCAAGTAAGTGCCTCCGGTGGTGGTGATTTTCAGGCCTAGGCCCGGCCAGTTTTGGTCGGCCACCGGCGGATACCAGCCCCAGAATTCTACGGTTCCGCTCGTTGTCAGGTCCGTAGAGCTGATCTCAAACGGCAAGGAGGTACCTGTGGCTGATGTCCCCGAAAAAGAATCGCTTACCAGATTGTAAGTAGGCGAGCCTGAGCCTTGCTCTGCCTGTATTGCCGATGCGGCTACAAGCTCGGCTTTTGTAATGCCATTCAGTGCAGCGCTGCCGGATCTCATGAGCTTGATATGGAACAGGGAGCCCAAGTGTGCAAAGGTTACCGATGCACTGGAATTGGCCTTGCTGATGCCAGTTGTGGCAAATCTAAGCATCGCCACATCTTTGTTCTGCACCTGGGTGAGCGTTCCGCTCCAGGGTGCGCCAGAAAGAGAAACTTCATAGCTCTCTTCGCTTGTAAACCCGGTTACGCCATGCACCCCGTATAAGTCGAAAATTTCGGAGGAAATTTCAGAAGGTACGGTAATGGAAAAATGCGCTATCTTGCCAGCATCTGTAATGTCGTCAGCCGCCAGGGTGACAATCTGTTTGCCCTTGGCGGTTCCACTCTGCGCAAAAACCAGATAGATTTTGTCTCCAGCTTCCCAGGTGGTCTTAATATTCAGATTGTCCTGCTCTAAAGCGACCCGCGTAGCTGGGGTATCTTGCTCTTCATTCGGCATCCTCGCCGTCAGGCTGATGACCGTACCCTTGTCCTGTTTTTCGGAATCGGGGGGTATGCCCTCATCCTTGCTGCAACCCGCGACTAGCGCAAGAAGAATGATTGTCAGCAGAACAGTTCTTTTCATTGTTTTTTTGTTTTTTGTTCTTAGATTGGGTCTCATGTCTTACGTGACTACCAGTCTTCTCCATCGAAATCGGGAGAATTTCCGCTGTCGGCCATGATGTTTTATTCAATGGCGATACCCATGACTTCAATCGCCGGAGCCTCATAGGTTTCGGACAGTGGTTGACTCAAAGGTCGAACTTTTGTCTTTGTAGTGTTTTTTTTACATTATGAATGTGAATAATTACCTTTGGAAAACCGCAAATAATTATTTCTGATAGATTATTTGTTTTTCAACAAATCTCGAATCTCGGTCAGCAACACTTCTTCCTTGGTGGGTTCGGGTGCCGCAGCCGGTGCCGGCGCTTCCTCTTTCTTTCTTTTTAAAGAATTCATTCCTTTGATCACAATAAAGATGGCGGTACCCACGATCACGAAATCTACCACCGCCTGAATAAACGCGCCATAGTTCCATGTGATGGCGGGGGTAACTACTTCGGTGCCTTCCATGGCTGCTTCTTTCAGGATTATCTTTAATTCAGCGAATCTGCTGTCTCCTAACAGCATCGCGATGGGCGGCATCAGGATGTCATTTACAAATGAGGTGACGATCTTTCCGAACGCAGCTCCAATTACAATACCTACGGCCATGTCTACTACGTTGCCGCGCATTAAAAAATCTTTGAGTTCTGTTCTGAATGACATAATTTCTTTTTTTTAAAGTTTGAATAATAGGGTTAATAAAAAATTTCTGCCAGCATACAACGGGCCGATCCCCCACCCACAGTCTCAATGGTCTGCAAATCGGGAGCTACAATCCGGTTGAAGGTGGAGATCGTTGTTTCCTGAGCCGGTGTCAACGAGTTGCGTGCCGATGCCGACATCACCATGAGGGGTGTGCCGTTGCGGCTTTTTACTTCCAGCATATTCCCGGCGAAATGAGTGACTTGCTCCAGTGATATATCCACGATAATCTTGCCGGCTGTGGTCAGCGCAGAGATTACCTTCTGACGGTCAGTCTCTTCTCTGATCGATTCAAGGCAAATAATGGCGACCTGCAATCCCACGGACATCATCACATTGGTATGATAAATGGGATTCCCTTCCTTGTCGAGCGCGTCAAAGACAATTGCATCGTAACTCATGCGGGAACAGAAATCAGCAAGTACGTTTTCGGAAGTACGTGGGGAGCGGCAGCTGTAGACTATTCGCTTGCGGCGATCGAGTACCATACTGCCAGTACCTTCCAAAAACTCACCCACTTTCTCCCAATGGGTCAGGTCGACCAACTTACGGTGATTCATCTTTCTGCGAAGGAGGTCAATTATTTCCGGATTCCTCTCCATTCGGCGATTAACCGCAAACATCGGATAAAGAACCAACTCCCCTGTGACGTGAGAGGTGAACCAGTTGTTGGGAAAAAGGGCGTCGGGTGTTGGGGGGGCAGGCTTGTTTTGCACCACCGTAACATCCACATCGTTTCTTCGCAATAACTGTACAAAAGCATCGAACTCTTCCACTGCTTTTTCAGCCACAGAGTCGTTCTCCACTCTCTGCTGAAAGAAGTTGTTTTGTGCCGTCTCCATGTTGAATGCAAATCGAGCCGGCCTGATCATGAGTATTTTCGAGGTGGTTTGCATATAATCATATAATCAGAATCCATACCCAGGCATCAGGGTGATTCGTGAGATAGCGTTCCGGTAGGAGGCTCATTTTATAAAGACTCGATTGATTCTTTGATGATACCAATCGCTTTCATGAGCTCCTGTTCTGTAATTACCAGCGGTGGGGCAAAACGAATGATGTCGCCGTGAGTAGGCTTCGCCAGCAAACCTTTCTCTGCCATCTTCAGGCACAGGTCCCACGCCTCTTTTCCCTCGTGGGGAGCGATCACTACAGCGTTGAGCAGACCTTTGCCCCTGACCTGCCTGATAAGTGGACTTTTGATGGCGCTCATTTCATGGCGGAATATTTTACCCAGTTTTTCAGCCTTCTCTGCCAGTTTTTCCTCTTTTACCACCTCCAGCGCGGTCATGGCCACTTTACAGGCTAGCGGGAATCCGCCAAAGGTGGAGCCATGCTGCCCCGGTTTAATGGTCATCATGATTTCATTATCGGCCAATACTGCCGAAACAGGTAATACTCCTCCTGAAAGTGCTTTTCCCAGGATCAGGATATCCGGACGTACTTCCTCGTGGTCACAGCAAAGGAGCCTGCCGGTACGCCCTATTCCTGTCTGTATCTCGTCGGCTACAAATAGCACATTGTATGCTTTACAGAGTTGGTAACATGCCTTCAGATATCCCTCGTCCGGTACGTTCACGCCTGCCTCACCCTGAATGGGTTCTACGAGAAAACCAGCAACAGAAGCAGCTTTCTCTTCAAAAAAAGAAGCCAAGGCATCCACATCGTTGTAGGGAATCACGGCAATTCCTGGGGTATAGGGTCCGTAGTCGGCTCTGGCATCCGTATCGGTTGAGAGTGAGACAATGCTGATGGTGCGTCCGTGAAAATTGCCACTGCAGGCTACAATGATTGCTTCATTTTCTGGAATCCCCTTTTTCAGGTAACCCCACTTGCGTGTCAGCTTGAGTGCTGTCTCAACTGCCTCTGCACCGCTATTCATGGGGAGGATCTTGTCGTACCCGAAATAATCATGCATGAATGCCTCGTAAGGCCCCAGGGCATCGTTATAAAAAGCGCGTGAGGTAAGGCACAGTGTCTGCGCCTGTGTCTGGAGGGCAGCCACAATTTTGGGATGACAATGTCCCTGGTTGACCGCAGAATAGGCCGACAAAAAATCAAAATACCTTTTGCCATCCACATCCCACACGTAACACCCCAGCCCACGCGACAGTACCACCGGCAGCGGATGGTAGTTGTGTGCTCCGTATTCCTCCTCCAGCTCAATGTATTGTTTCGATTTGGGTGTCATCATCATTTGTAAGATTACGGGTTGTATCTATCCCAAAATCACGCACATGTGAAGTGCTATACTATAACTTTTCAAGCACAAGATTCCGAAAGTGAATTTCCTTTCCTTCGCTCTGCAGGCCGATATGTCCTTCCTTGACTTCGCTGGTGGCACTATTCTGTAACACCCCGTTGATGAAAATCTCTGCTACGCCTTCCTTTACTTTGATCTTCACCTTATTCCATTCGCCGACAGCCTTCTCACTCGATGATTCTTTTTTTTCTATCACCGGGAATTTTGGTCGCTCCGTGGCTCCCTCCGGAAGTTGGTATTCTTTTAGTTCAGCTCCTGAGAGCAGGACAAGGTCTCCTGCCTTGTCGGCTTTGAGTTGGCACTCAATGCCTCTCGGGAACGGCTTCGAAGCCTCTTCAATCAGAAAGAAAACGCCGCTGTTGCTGGCTTCTCCGCCCCATCTGTATTCCAGATCCAGCACGAAGTTGCTGTATTTTTCCGAGGTATACATGTAACCCAGTGGCTCCCCTTTTATGGTGATGATTCCCTCCTGCACTGCGAAAACCTGTTCGGCCGGCACGGTGTCATTATCCAGTACGAAATGCCAGTTGGAGAGATCATTTCCGTTGAATATCTCTGTTTGTTGTTTTTTGCAACCAAAAGTGAAGATTGTTAATACAATAAGTGCGGGGAGGATTGTTTTTTGCATGATTTTGTTTCTATTTGTTAAGTGGGTATACTACTTACAAATATAGTCTTTTTAAGAATAGCACCGCAAATATTTAACAATAAAAATCATTTCTAGCTATTTCTTTTATGCCTGCATGGTTGTCATGCGTTCTCTGGGAGCGGCAAACAGGCTTGTTGTCTCCTAAAAAAGCAAAAAAGATTGTCAGATACAACGGAAATAGATACATTTGCCCAATTTCTATCAGCAACGAAAACGGTGGTAACCAAGATGCATAAAGCTCATTTCCTTTGGGTGGACGACGAGATTGATCTGCTGAGACCTTATGTGCTCTTTCTGGAAGAGAAAGGTTACCTGATGGAGTGCGCCAACAACGGACACGATGCCATTGAGCGAACAAGGGAAAAAAGCTTCGACATGATCTTTCTCGATGAACAGATGCCGGGGTTATCCGGTCTGGAAACACTCAATCACTTGCATGACACTGCCCCCGACGTACCGGTGGTTATGGTGACAAAAAGTGAAGATGAGGGGATCATGGAGTGTGCCATCGGCAGAAAAATTGCTGATTACCTGATCAAGCCGGTCAACCCCAACCAGGTGCTGATCACCATCAAGAAGATACTCGACAAGAAAGAGCTCATTTCTGATGCTATCACGGACAACTACCGACAGGTTTTCAATCAGCTCAGTGGAGAAATTGAGAGCTGCTGTTCAGCAGAGGAATGGATGGCACTTTATCGGAAATTGGTCTACTGGGAGCTGGAGCTTTATCCTGCAGAGAATTCCATGAGGGATCTGCTGGCGTCTCAGAAAATGGAAGCGAACAGCGCTTTTGCCCGATTTATTCGGAAAAACTACCCACGCTGGATGAGAGGAGACGACACCTCCCCGCTGATGAGTCCTGCTCTTTTTGAAAAGGCAGTCTTTCCGGTGCTTGCCAGAAGAGAAAAGCTCTTTTTTATCTTGATTGATAACTTCCGCCTCGATCAGTGGCTTGCCGTCAAGGATCTTATTTCGGACCACTTTATTTGCCAGGAAACCCTCTATTACAGCATACTGCCCACGGCCACTCCTTATGCGAGAAACAGTATTTTTTCGGGGTTGATGCCGCGACAACTGGCCATGGAGTTTCCCGAATTCTGGGTGGGTGACAACGAGGAGGAGAGCAAGAATCAGCAGGAGGAATCCCTTATTCGGGCTCAACTACAAAGGAAACAGCTTTCGCCGCTTCTCTCCTACCAGAAAGTTAATTCCAACAGGGAGGCTACAGCGCTTTACAACCGTTTTGCCGAGTGGGAGAAGCATGATTTACATGTATGGGTATTCAACTTCATTGACATGCTTTCCCATGCGAGAACCGATTCGAAAATGATTCGCGAACTGACAGCCGATGAGGCAGCATACCGCACGCTCACCCGATCATGGTTTGTACACTCTCCCTTGTTTTTACTCCTGAAAACAATCGCCGCGAAAGGTTATCGGGTGGTGCTCACCACAGATCATGGCTCAATTCGGGTAAAAAACGGACTGAAGGTATTGGGAGACAAAGAAACCAACACCAATCTGCGATACAAGGTAGGGAAAAATCTGGGATACGAACCCAGGAAACTCTTCGAGATGCTGCATCCCGAGGAGTTTGGTTTACCAACACCGAACATGAGTACACGGTATATCTTTGCTACACAAAACGACTTTTTTGTCTACCCCAACAATTACAATCATCATATGTCGCTTTACACGCAAAGTTATCAACACGGAGGTATCTCGATGGAAGAGATGATGGTGCCGCTCATTACACTAAACCCGAAATAAAACAATATATGCAGATAGCAATAAACAACCTGCAGGAAATCAATGAGGCTGCCCGCAAGTTCATCCAGGAAATGGGGAACAACAAGGTTTTTGCATTTTATGGTAGCATGGGTGCCGGAAAGACCACCTTTATAAAAGCTATTTGTGAAGAGATGGGGGTGACCGAGACCGTGTCGAGCCCCACCTTCGCCATCATCAACGAGTACAGGGACAAAAAGAGCAGACCCATATTCCATTTCGATTTTTATCGCATCAACAAACTCGAAGAAGCCTTTGATTTTGGATACGAAGATTATTTCTATAGCGGCAACCTCTGCTTCATAGAGTGGCCTGAATTGGTGGAGTCGATCCTGCCCGATACTGCGGTGAAAATAGCCATCAGGGTCACCGATGAGGGAGGCAGAATCGTGGAAAAGCAGTAGAAAAATAACGGATTACTTTAAACGTTCTGCCGCGGAAACACTCAAACTGCAAGGACTTTCGATATACAATGCAAAAAACAGCTATATTCGCACAATCAAAGATTCAACAATGAAACAATTCATACTGGCAGTTTGCATCATGCTTTCTACCTTGTCGGCCTCGTCACAGGTCAATACCGACAGGGTGATGATGATTGGGAGGAATGCGCTTTATTTCGAGGATTATGTGCTCGCTATTCAATACTTTAACCAAGTAATTACAGCGAAGCCTTATCTGGCCGATCCCTATTATTTCAGGGCGATGGCAAAATTTATGCTCGACGACTTCAAAGGAGCCGAGGAAGATGCCGCTGAGTGCCTTCTGCGCAACCCATACTACACGGCAGCCTATCAGCTGCGGGGAGCGGCACGGCAGAACCAGGATAAGTATGAGCTTGCCGCAACCGATTATCAGCGTAGCCTGGAATTCTTTCCCGAGGATCGGATAACACTGGTAAACATGGCCATTGTAAACGTGGAGCTGAAACAGTATGAAGTTGCGGCGAAGTTTTTTGAGGTGCTGTTGCGTCGATTTCCCGATTACACACCTGGATATCTTACCCGCTCACAGATGCACCTGGAGATGAATGATACCACAAGTGCCATGGCCGACCTGGATAAGGCGATCGAGATTGACCCCTATACCGCGCAATCTTTCTCTGCACGGGGAGTACTGCAGCTTCAGCAGAAAGAGTACAACAAAGCGTTGGCCGATCTGGATGAGGCCATCCGGTTGGATCCCTATTTCGAGGGCAACTACATCAATCGCGGACTGGTGAAGTATCACCTCAACGACCTCCGCGGAGCCATGGCCGACTACGACCGGGTGATCGAGACGGATGAGAACAACCTCATTGCCCGTTTCAACCGGGGTCTTTTGCGCGCGCAGGTAGGTGACAACAACCGGGCCATTCGCGACTTCGACAAGGTGATTGAGCTGGAACCCGACAACAAGATTGCCTATTTGAACCGGGCGATGTTGCACAATGAGATAGGCGATAAAGAGGCTTCACTGGCCGACCTGAATGTGGTCATCGCGGCAAACCCCGATTTCTTCACGGGTTACTATATGCGATCGCAACTGAAACGCGAAATGAATGATCTGCGTGGTGCAGAAAATGATTACATGTTGGCCCGTGCAGAAGAAGCAAAAGCCCGCAAGGTGGCCACAGTCAACCCGGAACCTTTTAAACAGGCTCGCAAACAGAGTGAATCCAAAGATACCCGTGAACAGGCCGACCAGGATATCGATAAGTTCAACATGCTCGTTGTAGCCGACAACGAGCGTTCAGAGAAATCAAAATACCAACGCCAAAGTCGTGGTAAGGTCCAGAATATACACGCTCCCGTGGATCCGGAACCGATGTTCGTACTCACTTACTACGAACGTTCTTACGAGGTGAATCGGCCGGTTTATTACTCCGAGGTGATGGATAAGGCCAACAGTGAGTTGCATCTCTCCTGGATACTTAAAGCAACCAATAACGAAGCTGCATTGAACGAATTGCAGATAGAGAGCCACTTCCGTTCTATCGATAACTATTCTATGAGGTTGGAGAGCGACCCTGTTAATCCAACCCTTTATTTCGGAAGAGCCATGGATTTCATGCTTGTGCAGGATTACGAAAATGCACTCAAAGATCTCCAAAAGGTGATCACGCTGAATCCGGACATGCTGCTTGCCCATTTTGCCCGTGCGGTGGTGCGCTCCAAACAACTGGAGTATGACCGTTTGCAAACCGATCCCCGGGCAATGAGCTCCGGTGCAGCCATCAACCTGCCGGAACTGGGCAATATTGCCGGAAAACCCAGACTGCCGGATATATCCACCAAATCAATCGATTACGAAGAGATCCTGAAAGAGTATGAAGCAATCCTCCGCATCAATCCCGACTTCATCTATGCCTACTATAACCGTGCAGAGATCTTCAGTCTGGAGAAGGATTACCGTGCCGCCATTGCCGACTATTCGAAAGCCATTGAACTGGAACCACAATTTGCAGAAGCCTACTTCAACAGGGGTATCTCGCGTCTCGCCATCGGGGAGACAGCAATGGGCCTTGATGACTTGCGCAAGGCCGGTGAGTTGGGTATCGTGCAGTCCTACAGCATTATCAAACGGATGCAATAAGAAGGTTGCTACTTCGCCATTTTTCATCGACATGTCAGTTCACATTCCACAAGAAAAGCTTTTTCCACTTCGTGGGGTGCAATTTTCTTGTGGTTTTGCTGTTTCATCAATCACAAAATCACTACATTTGCAGTCACATTACAAAGAAGATTTACAAAGCACAAATAGAGCATGATAAAAATTACATTTCCCGATGCCTCAGTCAGGGAATTTGAAAAAGGAGTTACGGGATTAGAGATCGCACAGAGTATTAGTCAGCGATTGGCACAGGACGTGCTGGCTGTAAGCGTGAATGGGGAAACCTGGGATTTGACCCGGCCCATTGAAGCAGATGCCAGCGTAAACCTGCTCAAGTGGGAAGATGAACAAGGGAAGCATGCTTACTGGCATTCATCGGCACACCTTATGGCTGAAGCCTTGCAGGAACTCTATCCGGGAATTAAATTCGGAATCGGGCCGGCTATTGAAAACGGTTTTTACTACGACGTGGATCCAGGAGAAGGGGTCGTGATCAAAGAGAGCGATTTCCCTGCCATCGAGAAGAAGATGATGGAACTGGTTGCTGCCCGCGAAGATATTCAGCGGGAAAGTATCACCAAGAGCAATGCGTTGAAGATGTTTGCCGCACGCGACGAACATTACAAGGTGGAGCTGATCAACGAGCTCGAGGACGGAACCATCACCACTTATACACAGGGCCGTTTCACCGACTTGTGCCGTGGCCCGCATTTGCCCAACACCTCTTATATCAAGGCGGTAAAGGTGCTTTCGGCTGCCGGTGCTTACTGGCGTGGCGATGAGAAACGGGCGCAGCTCACGCGCCTTTATGGCATCACCTTCCCCAAGAAGAAGATGCTCGATGAGTATCTCGTTCTGCTCGAGGAAGCCAAGAAGCGCGACCACCGCAAAATAGGCAAGGAACTTCAACTGTTTCATTTCTCACAGACCGTGGGTGCAGGCCTTCCCCTGTGGTTGCCCAAGGGCACCCAGTTGCGTCTCCGACTCGAAGACTTCCTGAAGAAGATCCAACGGGAATTTGACTACGACCAGGTGATTACACCCCATATTGGTAACAAGCAGTTGTATGTGACTTCGGGTCACTATGCCAAATACGGAAAGGATTCGTTTCAGCCGATTCATACCCCCGAGGAGGGTGAGGAGTTTTTGCTGAAGCCGATGAATTGCCCCCACCACTGCGAGATCTACAAGGCATTCCCCCGCTCCTATAAAGAGTTACCTCTCCGTTTGGCAGAATTCGGCACGGTTTACCGTTACGAGCAAAGTGGAGAGCTGCATGGGTTGACCCGTGTGCGTGGCTTCACGCAGGATGATGCCCATATTTTCTGTACGCCGGATCAGGTGAAGGAGGAGTTCCTGAAGGTGATGGACATCATCTTTATCATCTTTAAGGCGCTCGATTTCGAAAATTTTGAGGCTCAAATATCGCTGCGCGATCCGGAGAATAGGGAGAAATATATCGGTAGCGACGAGAACTGGGAGAAAGCAGAGCGTGCCATCGTGGAGGCTTGTCAGGAGAAAGGATTGAAAGCAAAAGTGGAGCTGGGCGAAGCTGCATTTTACGGGCCAAAGCTCGATTTTATGGTCAAGGATGCATTGGGACGTCGTTGGCAACTGGGAACCATCCAGGTCGATTACAACCTGCCCGACCGCTTCGAACTGGAATATACCGGTGCCGACAACCAGAAGCACCGTCCGGTAATGATCCACCGTGCACCGTTTGGCAGCATGGAGCGCTTTGTAGCTGTCCTCATTGAACATACCGCAGGGAAATTCCCGCTGTGGCTGGCTCCCACGCAGGCTGTTGTGCTGCCCGTGAGCGAGAAGTTCAACGACTATGCTTATCGCATTGTAAAGGAGTTGAAACATTTTGATATCCGTGCCGAGGTGGATGACCGCAACGAAAAGATGGGCCGCAAGATCAGAGACAATGAGTTGAAAAGGATCCCATACCTGTTGATTGTGGGCGAGAAAGAGGCAGAAAATGAAGAGGTTTCGGTAAGAAAACAGGGAGGGATTGATCAGGGTTCCACAAAATTGATTACTTTTGCAGAAACGATGGCACAGGAGGTGAATCAGATGATGAACCCAGTGCTTCGGTAACATACAGCTTTAGGACAACCAGAATTTTACCCATATAAGCAAATAAAACAGAGCAAACATTAACATCACTGAATGAGAAAAGACTCAAAAGACCAACACCGGATCAACGAACGTATCCGGGTCCCGGAAGTCCGGTTAGTAGGCGATAATGTAACAGAAGGGATTTATTCCACAAGAGAAGCGCAGAAGATAGCAGAAGAACAGGAGTTGGATCTTGTTGAAATTGCACCCACGGCAAAGCCTCCTGTGTGCAGGATCATCGATTACAAGAAATTTGTCTACCAGCAAAAGAAAAAACTGAAAGAACAAAAAGCAAAGTCGGTCAAGGTTGCCGTGAAGGAAATACGTTTTGGACCGCAAACAGATGATCACGACTATAATTTTAAACTCAAGCATGCGATGAACTTTCTGGGTGAAGGCTCGAAAGTGAAAGCTTATGTATTCTTCAGAGGCCGTTCTATCCTTTTCAAAGAACAGGGGGAGGTGTTGTTGCTCCGTTTTGCCAACGACCTGGAAGAATATGCCAAGGTGGAGCATATGCCCATCATGGAGGGGAAACGCATGTCCATTATGTTGACACCCAAAAAAGGCGCACCAGCCCCCAAGAAGGAGTCAAAAGAAGAGTAAACGAACCTCTTTTGCAGTCGTGGAGAAACAGTGCCGGCTAGAATTATTTAGCCGGTTTTTTTATCCTTTTGGTCGACAAACACCGGTTGCGTGCATAGCTCGCCGGGAAAGAATTGTCCGATAAAAATAAAAGGATAATGTTTTGATTGTTCGGATAAAATCATTAATTTTGCAAACTTTTTCGCCTGACCGCGGAGAAACGAGAAAATAATATTCACAAATTCGAAGACAGCAAAATGCCAAAAATGAAGACTAATTCCGGTGCCAAAAAGAGGTTTACCCTTACCGGAACAGGAAAAATCAAGCGGAAACATGCGTTCAAAAGTCACATCTTGACGAAGAAGACCAAGAAGCAGAAGAGAAATCTTACTCACATGGGTCTTGTTCACAAATCTGACTTAAACAGTGTCAAAACCCTGCTGGCGTTGAAGTAATTCACCCCGGTGGTTTCCGGTAAAGAGATTTAGTAACAGGATGTATGCCCCAAAGAGCTCTGCCCGACGGAGACGCTATCATTCAAAACAAGTAACATTATGCCAAGATCAGTCAATCATGTTGCCTCGCGCAACCGCAGAAAAAAAGTTCTGAAACTTACAAGAGGTTATTTTGGTGCCCGCAAGAACGTGTGGACCGTAGCCAAAAACACGTGGGAAAAGGGTTTGACCTACGCCTATCGTGACCGTAAAAACAAAAAACGCAATTTCCGTGCGCTCTGGATTCAGCGTATCAATGCTGCAGCCCGTGAGTATGGAATGTCTTATTCCCGCCTGATGGGTGCGTTGCATAAAAATGAAATAGAGATCAACCGCAAGGTACTTGCCGACCTGGCAATGAACCATCCCGAAGCTTTTAAGGCGATCGTGGATAAGGTGAAGTAACCCCAACCTTTTAGGTTGATTGTGCATAGAAAGGAAAAATCTGTAGAGGGTTTTTCCTTTTTTATTTATCTTTGTGTTGAACGTACACATAAAATCAAATCTATGATCACAAAAAATATCTGCAGGAGCGTGTTGTTCCTTCTGGTGGGGACCCTTTTTGCAGGATGCAACAACCATTCGCAGAAAAGTTCATCCGATCCCGTTACCTATTCCAATCCTTTATCCATAGCTTTTGGCGATCCGTTTATCCTTTCTGCCGCCGATGGTAAATATTACATGTATGGTACGGGAGGAACAGAACAAGGTTTTGTTGCTTATAGTTCCGATAATCTGGTGGACTGGCAGCCCGAAGGGGAGGTTTACGCTGGAAATCAACCTGGCTCCTGGACCGTGAAAAATTACTGGGCTCCCGAAGTGTATGAAATAAACGGGAAATATTACATGCTCTTCAGCGCCGACTGGAAAGAAAATCCCACAGAGGAACTGGAAAACTTTCGTATTGGTGTGGCCGTAGCCGACAAACCAACCGGTCCGTTCATGGAGATATCCGATAAACCCCTGTTCGACCCGGGCTATCCCATCATCGATGCAAACATTCTGCAGCATAACGGGAAAACGTACCTTTATTACTCACGCTGTTGTTACAAGCACCCCGTAGAGAGTGAGGTGGCAGAGTGGGCCCGGGAGCAGAATCTTTTCAAGGAGATAGAAGAGAGCTGGGTATACGGGGTAGAGATCTCAGACGATTTCACTTCTGTAATAGGGGAACCTGTTTTGCTTTTGCAGCCTCCCTCCACGATGGATGATCCGCAAACAGAGTGGGAAAGTCGCTCCGTCACCGCAGGGGAGGTGAACCGTCGGTGGACAGAGGGTTCTTTTGCCTTCCCCCACAACGGCAAGATTTACATGATGTACTCAGCCAACTTCTTTGGAGGTGAACATTATGCCGTGGGGTATGCTGTTGCCGATGATCCGCTGGGCCCTTTTGTGAAAGCCGCGAATAATCCGGTACTGGAAAAAAATATAAGCAAGGGGGGAGAAGTAACCGGGACCGGACACAACATGGTCTTTTGGTCGAAGGACAATCAAAAAATGTACTGTGTTTATCATGGTCGTACCCAGAAAACGGGGAACGAAAGGGTGGTTTTTATCGATGAGATGCAGATCGATGAGCAGGGTTTGCTGATCGTTGACGGTCCCACGACCACCGAAAAAGAATTATAGAAGATTGATAGAGCGTTTAATTAGATACTTATTTCTTTTATGAGAACTGTTTCTGTTGAGGAGTTACAGCACATTGAATCATTGATCCGCAGCTGTCCGCTTTGTTATGTAGGCATGGCCGACGAGCAGGGTGTCCCTTATGTGTTGCCCATGAACTTCGGATATGAAGAGGAGGTAATCTATCTCCATTCTGCGCAGGAGGGGCGTTCCATTTCCATCCTGGAGAAAAACCCACAGGTCTGCATCACATTTTGTACCGAACCGAGGCTGGTGTGGCAGGATAAGGAAGTAGCCTGTAGCTACCGCATGCGGGCAGAGAGTGTGATTTGTCATGGCAACGTATCCTTCGAGGAGGAGTACGACGAGAAAGTGAAAGCACTCGACATCATTATGCAGCAGTATTCCGACAGAGCGTTCAGTTACTCGGCACCCGCGGTGAAGAATGTAAAAATATGGAAGGTCCCCATCGATAAGGTCACGGCAAAAGAATTTGGCGTCCCGGGTACAAAAGCGAATCTATACAAAGACCGGAAGGTGTTTTAAACGACCGGCTAAAACTTTCGTACCCATCTGCTTGTTGTAATATCCGCGATCCATCGCAGCATATGAACGCAACAAGTAAAAATCACACTGTAAAAATTGTACAATGAGAAGTTCCTTCATCCTATTTATGCTGCTTTGCACGTTCTTCGGCGTTACAGCTTCCGAACCGCAAAGCAAAAGTACGGTAAAACCGATTGAATTGACCAAAGCAACCTTCCTGGAGAAGGTGTTCAATTACGAAAATAATCCGGAAGTCTGGAAGTACAACGGCGACAAGCCAGCTATCGTGGACTTCTATGCTACCTGGTGCGGCCCTTGCCGGATCACTTCCCCTATTTTATCGGATCTGGCTGCCGAGTACGGAGAAGAGATCTATGTGTATAAGATTGACGTGGACAAAGAGCCTGAACTGGCACGCATGTTCGGAGTGCAAAGTATTCCCATGTTTCTTTTCATTCCGATGAACGAACAGCCTCAGGTGGCAATGGGCGCCCTGCCGAAAAAATCCTTCCGGGAGGCGATCGATACTTTTCTGCTGAAAAAAGATCAGAAAACGACACTCTGATCCGGGCGCGCAATTTCATGCGACTTGCTTCCGGCAAGTAGAAAAGGAACCCTTAAAAAAGCATATACAGAATCAATGGAGATGATTACCAGCCTGCAGAACCCAGCCGTCAAAAACATCACAAAGCTGGCGAAAGGCAAAGTACGGAAGGAGCAGCAACTCTTTGTGACCGAGGGTGCACGTGAACTTTCTCTGGCTATACAGGGAGGTTATCGGGTGGAGGCGGTTTACCTCTGTCGGGAGATGTTCGACAAGACGAAGTATCCGGATGTATTGGATTCGATTTCCGAAGAGGTCCTTTTTCCAATATCCTCGGGGGTGTTCGCAAAGATTGCTTACCGGGAGAACTCCGATGGGATCGTGGCACTCCTGCAACCCAAATCCCACAAACTGACCGATATTCAACTTTCAAAAAATCCTTTTCTGATCCTGCTCGAGTCTGTGGAGAAACCAGGTAACCTGGGCGCCGTATTGCGTACCGCCGATGCGGCAGGAGCCGATGCCGTGATTGTCTGTGATCCGCAGACCGACCTGTATAATCCCAATGTGATCCGTTCCGGCGTGGGAGGGCTGTTTACCGTGCAGACGGCTGTCTGCACCTCCGAAGAGGCGTTGATCTGGCTGCAGGAACACAAGATCGCTATATATGCCGCAGAGTTGCAGGCTGCGGAATTCTATCAAAACATCGATTTCACGAATCCCTCTGCCATCGTGATGGGCACCGAAGCAGACGGGTTGACCCCTTTCTGGCTAAAACATGCAACAAAGCGAATCAAGATTCCCATGCGGGGAAAAATTGATTCGCTCAATGTCTCGGTCTCTACTGCCATCCTCACCTTTGAGGCAATGCGGCAACGCGGGTTCTAGTCCACCTCATATCCCCATGTTTTTCCCTTTTGGGTAACAGGTACGCCGCGTGTCATCCACACTGGCGCAGGGTCCCCCTTGAGATAGTGATCGAAGAACTGCTGCAGACGGATGGAGAGGTCTTTGCTGTTGCGGCGTTGCATCAGGTTGTGTGCTTCATTGTTGTATTGTAACAACCAGGTCGGCTTACCCAACCGTCTCAGGCTCATAAAGAACTCGATGCCCTGATACCAGGGAACCGCACCATCCTTGTCGTTGTGCATGATCAACAACGGTGTTTCCACCTTGTTGGCAAAGAAAAGCGGAGAATTCTCAATGTAGAGTTGCAAAGAATCGTTCAGCGTCGACCCGATGCGTGACTGGGTCTGCTCATATTGATACTGTCTGCTTTTGCCCGATTCCCATCTGATTCCTCCATATGCGCTGGTCATGTTCGATACCGGTGCTCCGGCGCCTGCCGCCTTGAACATGTTGGTCTGTGTGACCAGGTAGGCTACCTGGTAGCCGCCCCAGCTTTGTCCCTGTATGGCCATGTTCGCTTTATCCACCCACTTGTTTTGTGCAAGTGCTTCGGCCCCTGCTACAATGGCGTTGTAGGCATCTTTACCCGGTTGGCCCACCGTATAGTGTATGTCGGGTGTAAAGACAATATAACCGCGGCTCACAAAAAACGGAATGTTGATGGTCGAGCGACTGGGTGCGGGTGCAAACCAGCGATAAAGCTCATCGGAGTGCTTCTCGTAAAAATAGATCATCACCGGATATTTTTTTGCCGGATCAAAATCCTCCGGCTTGTAGAGAATGCCCTGCAGGGGTATGCCTGCAAAAGAGGTCCAGGAGAAAAGTTCGGCTGTTCCCCAGTTGTAGCCGTGCATTTGCGGGTTGATGTCGGTAAGTTTCTCTGTTGATTTCCAGAAATCGCGCGTCACATAGAGATCGGGAGAGGTGTGAAAATTGCTTTTTTGATACACAATCAGATCGTTCTCTTTTGCTTTTTCCAATCCGGAAAAAGTGAATTTTTCCACTGTCCTTTTCTTGAGTGGATTGCGGCCTTTCTGTGATAGGGTGTAGTAACCTCTTTCCTTGTTTACCCGGTTGAATGCGGAAAGGAGCAGCATGTCATCCGCCTCAATGAATCTTTTCTCCGGGTCGGTATTTACGTAACGGAAGGTGACGGAGTCGGTTCTTCCTGCATGGAGTGTGATGTTTTCCGGCTTTTTAGTGCCTGTAGGATCGATTTTCCAGATATCAAATGCATCGTTGATCAGGACGTATGCATCATCTTCTCCCCAGGCTGCGACGCCGTAGGAACCAATCGGAGAAGGGGTATCGTGCAATTCATTCCAGAAGTTTACAGGCAGGTTTTCGGTAAGATTACGCAATGTATGCTCCCGGTTATCATACACAAACCAATGTTTTTTGTCCGCATCCCACCAGTAGGAATAATTACCCTGTGGTGAAAGGGATGGCCTCCCCGGCAGTGGCTTTGCCACTTCATTGAGACTGCCTGTCTGCAAATCTTTAATCCACGCATCCACTTTTTGAGAGACATCCCACTGACTTTCCAGTTGATAGGGCTTGTCGCTCCACAGGAGTGCATAACGGCCATTGCCTTCATTGGCTACCGATACACTGGGCATCTCCTCATTGGCCAAAGGGATGAACTGGTTGCGCTGACCGGGATAAACCAAACCGGTATAAGTCCGGCTTTGTTCTCTTTTCAATTCAACTAGCTGCTGCGGTGGCGTAAGCGGTTCCTGCCAGTGCCAGATATCGAGTTTGGCCGTTTCAAAATCGACGATGGTGGTGTCCTTCGGTGCCTGTGCAGGCGCGGCTCCCACAAGAATCCGCTTGCCGTCGCGGCTGAAAGAGGGGGAGGTATATTCATTGAAGATCCAGTTCTCGGGTAATCCCGATGCACTCCTGTCGGCAAGAATCACGGCCGAATCGGCACCGGCAAAATAATAACGCAGGTCGTATACCTTCTGCGATACATTTGAAGTGTCGGCAGTAGCCAGATAAACCAGCTGATTTCCGGGTTCGTCAAAAGCAA
>Ga0265294_10001673_pt1 | contig 29800 bp, 23 predicted proteins | sample MunlanPumphouse3_FD_192504 | JGI IMG/M metagenome (GOLD analysis project Ga0265294, IMG submission 192504) | Groundwater microbial communities from a municipal landfill in Southern Ontario, Canada - Pumphouse #3 | ecosystem: Environmental > Aquatic > Deep subsurface > Groundwater | place...
CTGTTCATCGAGTGCCCGTGGCACCGATGCACGCGTGAAATAGTATCGTGCCTCTTTGGGCAACAGTGAAAGAACGGAACCGGTATCCTTGTCGTTCGCCATCCCGAATACCATATGAAGTTGGTTGTATTGTTCCGATTTCAGTTGTTCCATCACATCACCCAGTCCATGGGCATTGTGAGCGATGTCACAGATGATTTTCGGCTTCTCCTGCAGTTGCTGCCATCGTCCCCTCAAACCGGTAAGGGTGATCACCTGCGAAAATCCCCGGTATACCGCATTGCGGGGGATGGACAATCCACCCTTCTGTAGCAATGCGACTGCCGTAAGCAAGGTGCGGGCATTCTTCTGTTGTGCGAAACCACCCAACTCGCAAATTAATGATGGGTATTCGCGAGTGTGGAAGATCCAGCGGGATCCCTTACTCACAGCGGAAAGATCACTGATTTCCTCCTCCGCAAAGCGAATGGGAGCCTGCACCGATGCCGCCCTGTTACGAAACACCCTCTCCACCTCCTGATTCCCCTTCTCTCCGATCACCACCGGCACTCCCGGTTTGATGATGCCCGCCTTTTCAGCTGCAATTTGGGGGAGTGTATCACCCAGGAATTTCATATGATCGAGACCGATATTGGTGATGATGCTCAGCACCGGGGTGATGATGTTGGTGCTGTCGAGCCGTCCCCCGAGTCCCGTTTCGATCACCGCGATATCCACCTTTTGTTTGGCGAACCAGAGGAAGGCCATCTCCATGGTCAGTTCAAAGAAGGAGGGCATCACCGGTTCAAACTCTTCCCGGTATCGTTCCGTGAAGTCAACTACAAACGATTTCTCAATCATCTCTCCGTTCACACGGATCCTTTCGCGGAAGTCAGTCAGATGGGGAGAGGTGTAGAGGCCGACCTTGTAACCCGATTCCTGGAGGATTGCCGCCAGCAGGTGTGAGGTAGATCCTTTGCCATTGGTGCCGGCCACGTGGATGGTTTTGTACCGCCGGTGGGGGTGACCGAAAATGCGGTCGAGTGCGAGGCTGTTGTCCAGTCCCACCTTGTAGGCTCGTTCCCCGATGCGCTGGTATTCAGGCATCTGGTTGTAGAGGTAATCGAGTGTCTCTTCGTAGTTCATATGCAATGTCTGTTGTCGGGTCGATACAAAAATAAGCGTTTCGGGGTTACCGAAACGCCTGTTTGAAAAAGAATTGCAGAAGAATTAGTTTTTCAACGGCAGCACCGAGTACTGGCGTGAGTAGCGCAGCTGCTGGTCCACGTAGTTCTCGTCGTAGGAGAGGGTGACATCGGTCACCTTGCCTTCGTCGTCGGTCACCAGCTTGTAGACCGGGTTGACAAACCCTTTGTAGGGTGCCAGGTTGAGTGCCTCATAGCGGGTCAGCACCTCTTCGTGCAGTGTCGGGTCTACCTTCACGCCGTAGCTTTCCACCAGCTGCTTGCCGGCTTCGAAATCACCTTCCGACTTGATCCGCTGTACCTCTGCCAGCAGTTGACCGAAGAGTGTGCGCAGCTTCACGTAGTCGTTGACCACCACGTAGGTTTTGCCCTCCTGTTGGGTCAGTTCCACCACCTTCTCATCCTTGCCCTTCTCAATCACCCAGCGGGAGATCAGCGCCCTGTTGCGCATATGGGCCTGTTCAATATCTTTCCCCGGCTGGATGCGGGTGAGCTGTGTCATTGCACCGTTCATGATGTAGGAGTAATATTCTGCTTTATAAGCCTCACTGTCGGGTAACAGTCCCAGCTCCACCAGCTTCGGATCGGCCAGGTAGTAGAGTGCAAACAGGTCGGCACGTGTCTCCTCCAGCGGTGAGCCGTAGGCTTGCAGCACGTCGCTGCTGACGCCCGCCAGCAGCTTGCCGGAGCCGTGGCCCAGGCATTCGTGCAGATCGGTGTGCAGGTTATCGGTAAGAGAACCATATTGCTTCGCCAGCTCCCGTTCGCGGTCACTCCACATGAACTCTTCGTTGAATCCGTTTCCTTCGGCAGCCTTGGTGTATGCGTAGGTGATGTTGTCGATGGTGACCGACTTGGAGCCATGGTCACGTCTGATCCAGTCGGCATTCGGCAGGTTGATGCCGATGGGAGTGGCGGGATAGGTGTCGCCACCGAGGATGGCAGCGGTGATCACCTTGGCAGAGACCCCTTTCACCTCTTCCTTCTTGAAGCGGTCGTCGATGGGTGAGTGGTCTTCGAACCACTGTGCGTTGTCGCTGATGATCTGCGTACGTTTGGAGGCCTCTTCGCTCTTGAAATTGACCATTGCCTCCCAGGTGGCTTTGAGGCCGAGGGGATCGGTGTAGGTTTCGATGAAGCCGTTGATGAAGTCGACACGTGAGTGGGTGTCGGTCACCCATTTCACCGAGTAGTCGTCGAACTTCTGCAGGTCGCCGCTGCGGTAGTAGTCGATCAGCAGGGTGATCACCTCCTTCTGATGGTCGTTCTCGGCCACGGCAGCCGCTTTCTCCAGCCATCCGATGATCCGTTCGATCGCCTTGTCATACATGCCGCCCAGCTTCCAGACCTGTTCGGTCATCTGACCCTCGACCATGGTCACCTTGCTGTTGAGTCCGTAGGAGAGCGGTGTCTCGTTGGCAGGATCTTTCATCGCATTGTAGAATGCTTCCACCTCCTGCTGGGTCACCCCCTCATAGAAGTTGACCGCCGAGGTGGCGACGATGTCGCTGCCGGGTGTCTGGCTCATTCGTTTGGGCATCACGGCCGGGTCGAACATCACCGGCAGGATCTCGTTGAGGGTCTCATCGGCAGCCATCCCGTCGCGGAAGGGCATCCGTCCCGGGTCCACACTCTTCACAACTGTGACGAAGTAGTCCTGTGTGAACTGCGGCATGATCTTGTCTTCCGAGTAGTGGTGATGGATGCCGTTTGCCATCCAGATCTGTTTCAGGTAGGTCTCGAACTGCTTCCAGTCATCAGACGACTTGTTGCCCATGTAGTTTTCATATACCCCCTCACAGACACGGCGGATGGTGAGGTTATAGCGGTTGTGCTGGTCCCAGAGGATATCGCGTCCCTCCAGTGCAGCCTGTGAGAGATAATAGATGAGCTCCTTCTGCTGAAGGGAGAGGCTGTTGAATCCCGGTACGGGGTAACGCAGGATCTCGATGTCGGCAAAGCGATCTACCTTGTACTCGAAGGTGGAGTCGATGCCGTCGTCGACAGGAGTGCTGCCGGTCTGGTTGCCCTGGTTGCAGGCACCCAGCAGGAAGAGTGATGTGAGCATGTAAATTATTTTCTTCATATTCAGTTGGTTTTGTACTTGTAAGAGACATTCGCCATTTCCTCGTTGGCTTGTGTGATCTTCTTCTTCAGGTTCTCCTTGTATACTGCCAGCTTCTGCCGTGCCGTCTCATCACCTGTGGCGATGATCTGCAAGGCCAGGATAGCCGCATTGAGTGCGCCGTTGATGCCTACGGTGGCTACCGGGATGCCGGGAGGCATCTGCACGATGGCCAGCAGGGCATCGAGACCCTCCAGTGAGGCTTTGATTGGTACCCCGATCACCGGCAGTGTGGACATCGAGGCAATGACACCGGGCAGGTGTGCTGCCATGCCGGCAGCGGCGATGATCACTTTGATGCCTCTATCTGCGGCTCCCTTGGCAAACTTCTCCACCTCTTCGGGAGTGCGGTGCGCAGAGAGGGCGTTGATCTCAAAAGGGATCTCCATCTCATTGAGGAACTGTGCTGCTTTATCCATGACGGGCAAGTCGGAGGTGCTGCCCATGATGATGCTTACCAATGGTTTCATATCTTTTTTCAATTGTTGGGTTGAATAAAAAAGGAACCACTTGCGGAGAAGTGATTCCCTATGTGAAATAGGAGATTACTTGCCCGTGAATTTCCTGTAAGCATCGGCATTCATCAGCTGATCCAGCTCTGTGGTCTCTGTCAGGGCTACCCTGATGATCCATCCCTCGCCAAAGGGTTCACGATTGACCAGTTCGGGGGCATCCTCCAGTCTGGCATTCACCTCCAATACCTCTCCGGTAACCGGCATCATCAGGTCGGAAACGGTTTTAACCGCTTCGATGCTGCCAAACACCTCACCCTGTGACAGTGTCTCGCCTTCACAGGTTACATCCACATAGACAATTTCACCCAGTTCATCCTGTGCAAAATCGGTGATGCCTACGTAGGCTTCATTGCCCTCCACACGAACCCATTCATGGTCGGAGGAATACTTCACATTTTCGGGAAAATTCATAGCAATCGTAATTAAATAATGTTGTTTGATGGGATAAATGTACGACAATATTTTCGATTGTCAAAAGGGTACAGAGTGATTTGTATCAGACCATCGTGCCACCCCAGACAAAAACAAACGAAACCAGGAATCCGAGGAGGAATCCGGCGATTACCTGATGCAGGGTGTGTCTGCGCAGGATCAGGCGGGAGGTGCCCACAAGGCCTGCAATGATGAACAGCCCCATGAACATGTAATAGGGGTTGGAACGCTCCACGAAATAGCTCACCGCCATTGCGCCGCCAATGAGCCCTCCCACACCGAACATGTGGGCGCTGATCTTCCATGTGAGGGTGATCAGGATGGCAATTACCATGATGACAACCGAAGCGACCATGATCATCATGAACCATACCGGCATGCCCATCCTGAAATAGTAGAGGATCATGGCGGAGTAGGAGAGCAGCGTGATCAGGTAAGGGTAGAAGCGTTCCCTACGTATTTTCAACGAGAGATCTGAGATGACCCTAAAACGGTAGAGCGTAAAGATGAGCAGGGCAGGGATCGCAAATGAGAAGAGGGATACCGGAAGAAGGATCTGCCAGAACTGTGGCAGGTAGATCATACCGAAATAGGTGTAGACAAAAATGAGCATCACCCCATAGATGGGCATCAGCAAGGGTTGGAATATGGTGGAGATTACATGTGCGATCGCTTTCATCCTGATGAGTTTCCTTTCAATAAGCCAACAAAGTTATAATTTTTTTCGTAAACGGGAGACAGGAATATTCAATTGTTCGCGATATTTGGCAACGGTTCGCCGGGCAATCAGATACCCTTTCTCATTGAGAATCCGGGTAAGCTGATCGTCGGTCAACGGCCGTGACGGGTTTTCCACCTCAATGCTTTCTTTCAGGATTCTCTTCACTTCCCGTGATGAAATGTCTTCTCCTTCACTTGTTTGCATCGCTTCTGAGAAGAAATACTTTAAAGGATAGATGCCACTGTTGGTTTGTACATACTTGCTGTTGCTTACCCGTGAGACGGTGGAGATATCAAAACCGGCACGCTCTGCCACATCTTTGAGTACCATTGGTTTGAGCTGTGACTCATCTTCACTCAGGAAAAAATCGTACTGCAGGTTGACAATCGCCTCCATGGTTCGCTGCAGGGTGTTCTGCCGCTGTTTCACCGCATCGATAAACCATCTTGCCGAGTCCACCTTCTGCTTCATGAACAGCATCGCCTGCTTGTCGTCGGCAGACATGCTTTCCCGATTCTCCTGATAGCCTTTGAGCATCTCCGAGAAACTTCTGTTCACCTTCAAGCTGGGAATATTGCTATTGTTGAGGTGTATGGTCACCTGACCATTGTAGGAGTCGACCATAAAGTCGGGGGTGATATTGTTCATGGCGGTCTGTAGCGCACCACCAATGGCATTACCCGGCTTGGGATTGAGTGAGGTGATCTCATCAACGGCCTCACGTAAATCCTCGGGAGAGAGGCTCATTTGTTGGATAATCTTGTCATAGTGCTTCCGTGAGAACTCTTCGAAATAATCGGTCAGGATCAATTCCGCCAGCTTGACCGGTGCAGAGGGCGCCATCCTGGCCAGCTGGAGCAACAGACACTCCTGCAGGTTGCGTGCTCCCACACCGGCAGGATCCAGTTCCTGTATCTCATACAACAGGTCTTCCAGTTGCAGGGGCGTCACATCCAGTTGCTGCTGAAAGAGCAGATCGTCGGAGATGGCTTGCAGATCGCGTAGCAGGTAACCGTTTTCATCGAGATTGCCGATGATATAGGTGGCTATGGTATGTCGTCGTTCATCCAGGTCGAGTAGATTGAGTTGCTCCAGGAGCGAATCGATCAGTGACTGATCATCGTAGTAACTGATTTCGATAAAGTTGGTTTCATCTTTTCGCTCGTTGTACCCAGTATGAAAATCCGGGATATCCTCCTCTGAAAGGTAATCACCCAACATGATTTCATCCTGGGTGATCTCTTCATTATTCTCTGTCACCTCAGGTTCAGTATCGTTCAGCAGTTCATCATTACCTGTCTCAAGAGCAGGATTGTCCTCCACCTCCTGTTTGATGCGTTCCTCTACCTCCACGGTGTTCAGCTCAACCAGCTTGATCACCTGCATCTGCAGGGGTGAAAGTCGTTGTGTCTGCTTCTGTTCCTGTTGCTGTTTCAGCGCCATATAGTATGGAATTTTGAAAACAAAGATAGAGATTTCTCTTCCAAAAACAATCATCAATGAAGGGTAAGAAACAGATAGTGGAAAAGGAAACATTAAATTGGCTACACTTTTTTTAGAAATTAAAACTTTTTCTTACCTTTGAATCATCAAACAGCGATCACAATGATATTCAAGTTTCTTATTCTTTCTGACGAAGTAGATGACTTCAGAAGGGAAATTTCCATTGATGCCGATGCGACATTTCTGGATCTCTACAACGTGATTGTGGAGTGTACCGGATTCAGCGACAAGGAGATGGCTTCCTTCTTTCTGTGCGACAACAAATGGCGTAAGGAGAAGGAGATTACCCTTGTAGAGATGGATACCTGTTCCGATGAGGATTCATTTATCATGAAGGAGTGTGTGTTAAGTGATTTTCTGGAAGATGAGAAACAGAAGCTGATGTTTGTCTTCGACTACCTCACGGAACGAGCTCTTTACATTGAGCTCTCAGAGATCATTACCGGGAAAAACCAGAAGCAGCCGCTGTGTACTCTCTCTGTTGGAGAAGCTCCCAGACAACAGATGTTCACCGAAGAGGTCAAGGCTGAATCGCTCTCTCTCGATACCGGTGAGACCTTTTACGGCGATGAGACCTTTGATATAGATGAACTGGACAAAGAGGGGTTCGAAGGTCTGGATGCTATCAGCCCTGACCTGGGTGAGGGTGATCTCTATTAGTATCGTTTCATGATGAATACCCTGCTCGTGTTACTTGGACCCACGGGTGTGGGAAAGACCGAATGGAGCATCCGGATTGCCTCTGCCTTGAATTGCTCCATTGTCTCAGCTGATTCCCGGCAGATCTACCGGGGTATGCGTATAGCCACAGCAGCACCTACCTCTGAACAACAGGAGCAGATACCCCATTATTTTGTTGGAACTCTTTCCCCCGAGACCTATTATAGTGCAAGCAACTACGAACAGGATGTAATTTCACTCCTCAACGAGCTCTTTGCTGTTCAACCGGTGGTGATCCTGTCGGGCGGCTCCATGATGTATATCGATGCCCTCTGCAAGGGGATGGATGAATTGCCGACGGTGGATGAGACATTGCGTCGTGAACTGCAGGAGCTCTATCAGCGGGAGGGGCTGGATCCCATCCGACGTCAACTGAAGATACTGGATCCGTTGTTTTACGACCAGGTGGATCTTAAGAATCCCAAAAGGGTGATCCACGCCCTGGAGATCTGTCTGATGTCAGGAAGACCCTATTCTGCCATGCGCACCCGTCCTGAAAAAAAAAGAGCCTTCCGGATTGTGAAGATCGGATTCACTCGCGATCGTAATGAGCTCTACAACCGCATCAATCACCGTGTGGATGCAATGGTGGAGGAGGGTATTGTGGAGGAAGCCAGGGGTTTTTATCCACAGCGACACCTCAACGCCCTCAACACGGTAGGCTATAAGGAGCTCTTTCAATATTTTGACGGTGAATGGACCCTGGTGCAGGCGATCGACAAGATCAAACAACACTCACGCAACTACGCCCGCAAGCAACTCACCTGGTTCAACAAAGACCAGGAGATTCACTGGATCAATCTCTCTGAGTCGGAGCCGGATGTGATGTCTGAGGTGATGCGGTTGCTGGAGCAGGAGGGGTGAGCATCGGCAACCCATTGCAGAGGATGCCATTTTCCGCGTAAATTTTTCATGGCTCTTGTTGGATATTTGGGATAAATGTGCTACTTTTGCATCACTTTTCTGAGAGGGAAATAAAATTCTTCAGTAGCTCAGTCGGTTAGAGCATCTGACTGTTAATCAGAGGGTCGTTGGTTCAAGTCCAACCTGAAGAGCGGAAAGGTATTTTTTATGGGTGAACAAATTCTTCAGTAGCTCAGTCGGTTAGAGCATCTGACTGTTAATCAGAGGGTCGTTGGTTCAAGTCCAACCTGAAGAGCGGAAAAAGCGAGTCCTGTGACTCGTTTTTTTCATTTGGTCACGCTCTATCCATTCCCGGTAGAACATTTCCGATGCTCATCCCGTTAGAAGTGACAGACCCGGTAGGATTGCCGGACATAGATCAAAAAAAACCAACAGTGATGAAGAAGATATTGATTGCCTACAGGTTGAAACCGGAGGGATTGAAGGAGCTGGAAGGGCGTTATGAGGTGACTCTTCCGCTGGAGAAGACGCATTTCAGCAGGGAAGAGGTGCTCGAGATGATTCCCGGTTATGAGGTGTTGGTACCCAGCTTCAGCTTTTTCACCGATCGTGAGATCATGGAGCGAGGGGTGAATCTGGAACTGATTTCCAATTATGGGGTGGGGTACAACAACATCGATGTGGCATGTGCCACGGAAAAGGGTATCACAGTGACCAATATCCCCAACACGACACGCGAGCCGACAGCCGAGTTTGCCTTTGGACTCCTGCTGGCTGCGGGACGTCGCATCGGTTACTACGATCGCAAGCTGCGCACTCCGGAGGGTGTCAGCTGGGGTGTCTACGCTGAAGCCGGTTTACCTGTCTACGGGAAAAGATTGGGCATCATTGGCATGGGGCGTATCGGTCAGTCGCTGGCACGCCGTGCCGTCGCTGCCGGAATGGAAATTGTCTATCACAACCGCAACAGGCTGGAAAAAGGGATAGAAGATCTTTACGGGGCACGGTGGCTCTCCCTTGATGAGCTGCTCTGTAGCTCCGATTATATCTCACTCAATGCGCCCTCAACCCCCGAGACCTATCACATGATCGGGGAGAGGGAGCTCGGCATGATGAAGCCCACCACCGTTTTCATCAATACGGCACGTGGCAACATGGTCGATGAACGGGCACTGGCCGCTGCTTTGCGAGAGAAACGTATCTGGGCGGCCGCGCTGGATGTGTATGAAGATGAACCTCATATCCTGCCGGAGCTGTTGACCCTCGACAACGTGCTGCTGGCACCCCATGCCGGCACCAAGACACTGGAAGACCGCATCCGCATGTCGGAGGAGATGGTGCAGAATATCATCGGCTTTTATGAAGGCCGTTATACCCTATCAAGAGTTAACTGATCATTCAGATGCAGGCAACAGAGATCAAGAAAGCACTGCTGGCATATGGCAGTCCTGAAAGGGCAAGACACTCCTCTTATTTCTTCAAGACCGGAAAAGGAGAGTATGGAGAGGGTGATCGATTTATCGGGTGCACGGTACCCGAAACCCGAAAAGTAGCCTCCCGATATCCGGCCATCCCACTGAATGAACTGGAGCAGCTATTGCATGATCCGCTTCATGAATGCCGCCTCTGCGCGTTGCTCATCCTTGTCGGCCAGTTCAATAGAGCCGATAACGAGAGACGGGGAGAGATTGTGGGGTTTTATCTCTCGCACACCTCCCGGGTGAATAACTGGGATCTGGTGGACCTCTCCTGCTACCAGATCGTGGGTGAATGGTTGAAAGATAAAGGGGATCGTTCTCTTTTATACCGGCTGGCGGAGAGCGATCTGCTTTGGGACCAGCGCATAGCCATGGTTTCCACCCTGGCTTTCATCCGTAACCACGATTTTGATGATACGCTGCACCTCTCCCAGATCTTCCTCACACACGATCATGATCTGATGCACAAAGCCTCCGGTTGGATGCTGCGAGAGGCGGGTAAGCGAGATGAGCAGGTGCTGACCGGCTTTCTGGATCGCTTTCACCGGGTGATGCCCCGCACCATGCTGCGCTACGCCATTGAGAGGCTGACACCGGAACAGAGACAACACTACATGCAACGCTCCCCCAAACGTCTAACATGATTTATACCCATACCCTTTCCAACGGATTGCGCATCATTCACCGCAATACCCCATCCGAGATATCCCATTGCGGTATCGCTGTAAACACCGGTTCACGTGATGAATATCCGCAGGAGGCGGGTATGGCTCACTTTGTGGAACATATGCTCTTCAAGGGCACACAGAGGCGGCGGGCTCACCATATCGCAGGGCGGATGGAGAGTGTGGGTGGGGAGCTCAATGCCTATACGACCAAGGAGGAGACCTTTTATTATGCCACCTTCCTGGGTGAGTATTTCCCCAGGGCGGTGGAGTTACTGGCAGATATGTTGTTTCATTCTGAATTCTCACCCCTGCTGATTGACAGGGAGCGGGAGGTGATCCTCGACGAGATCAACTCCTATCAGGATGATCCTGCGGAACTGATCTGGGATGATTTTGAAAACATGCTCTTCGCTGGTCACGACCTGGGACATTATATCCTGGGGGTGCCGGAGACGTTGCAGCGGTTTGACAGGGAGCAGATCCTTCATTTTATGGAAAGAGAGTACCAACCCTCACGGATGGTCTTCTTCTCCAGCGGCAGGATCCCCTTCCCGAAGGTGGTAAAGCAACTGGAGAGGTACTTCTCGATTGCTCCGGCGAGAGAGGAGATAAACACGAGGATTGCCCCCACCTTTCCCTGCAAACCGCGGAAGGAAATGCTTCACAAGAACACCTCTCAGAGTCATGTGATGATGGGTGTGCCTGCCCTCTCAATGCGTCACCCGCAGCGACACGCACTGCTCCTGCTGAACAACATCCTGGGGGGCGGCAGCCTCAACAGTCGCCTCAATGCCTCTTTGCGGGAGAAGCATGGCCTGGTCTATCATGTGGAGTCGAATGTGACACTCTACAGCGACACCGGTCTGTTTGCCGTTTATTTTGCCGGCGACCCGCAACAACGGGAACGCTGCATCCGCCTGGTAAAAAAGGAGATCAACCGTCTGCTGGAAAAGGAGCTGACACCCCTGCAGCTTAACCTTGCCAAGCGGCAGTGGAAAGGACAGCTGGGTATCGCCGCAGAACAGAATGAGAACTATACCCTGGCCATGGCGAAACGGTTCCTGCACACCGGCCGCTATCTCTCCCTGAAGGAGATGTTTGACCGTATCGATGCCATCACGGCAGAGGAGTTGCATGACACAGCACGGTATCTCTTTGATACTGATTTTTTTGACTTGACTTACCAGTAAAAAGAACACCATCCTCTGATGACCGATCATACAACCTCTCCGAACAATTCGGTGACGCGAACTGTTCTATGGTTGGTTTTGAAACAATCATCTTCGAAACCGAAGAATTGTTAGGATTATCAACTTAATGAATGAATTTATGAAGAAATTAAGATTTACAGCATTGGTTATCATGTTAGCCGTGGTTACGGCTGTGAGTGCACAGGTGAGTCTGGGCATCAAGGGAGGAGTGAACATGTCAAACCTGGTATATGATGATGAGGTGGATGACAAGAACCCGAAGATCGGTTTCAATATCGGACTGGCAGCAGATATCGATTTTGCACCCAACGTGGGCCTGCAGACCGGATTGTTTTTCAGCACAAAGGGTTTCAAATATGAATCAGGATCACTGGAATACACGGAGAACCTGAATTACCTGCAGTTGCCGGTACACCTGGCCTATAAGGTTGATGTCACACCAGGTACCCGGGTGATACTCCATGCCGGTCCCTATGCAGCTTACGGTGTAGGAGGTAACAGAGAAGCCAAGGCAGGAAACCTTAGCGGTATATGGGATGTGGATAAGATCTTCGGCGATGCCGCCGGTCAGTACAAACCCTTTGATGCCGGCCTCGGGCTTGGTGTAGGTGCTGAATTTGGTGCCTTCCTGGTTGATCTGGGCTGGGACATGGGGTTGGTTAACATCTCCAACCGGGACAACGGTAACGTGAAGAACCAGAACGCTTACCTTTCGGTCGGATATAAGTTTTAATAACTGACCACTCTGAAACAAAGAACCCTGTTATTTTTTTACAGGGTTTTTTTGTGCTTGTTTGATCTGATATCAATTACCAGCCGCATCACGGTCCTGACAACAATCCAAGCATAGGGGCAATTCTCATATTGTGTTGTTCCTTTCTATACACCGTTATGGATGAATTGTTGAAAGAATAGGGGATCCATTGGAATTTTCCTATTTTTGCATAATAAGTAAAACAGTTAATCCTATGAAACGAAGTATCCTGATCCTCTCACTCTTTCTGATAGTTGGTTCTCTGCTTGCCCAATCCGCACTGGAGAGGTTTGTAGCTCACCCCGCACTGAAACATGCCTCGGTAGGTGTCTCGGTAACCGACCTGGAAACAGGCAGGAGCATCCTGTCGCACAACAGCGAACTGTCGCTTACACCGGCATCGGTACTGAAGGTGATCACCACCGCCACCACCCTGGAGATGCTGGGAGAGCACTACCGCTACAAGACGGAGGTGGCGCTCGATGCCAATGATCCCACCCGCATCCTGGTGATTGGGGCAGGTGATCCCACCCTGGGCAGCGAGGCATTCAGTGATCATCCCGAAACATTCTTCACCGTGGCGGCAGATGCCCTCAGGAAAGTGTTGCCCGGGGATAAGGAGTATTCTATCTATGTGGTGGACGATCTCTTCGGCTACAACGGCATCTCACCCGAGTGGACCTGGATCGACATGGGGAACTACTACGCCGCAGGTGCCTACGGTATCAGCATCTTCGACAACAGCTACAAGCTCTTCTTTGATACCACCGATCGGAGCAGTTGTCCCAAGATCCTGCGCACCGAACCGGAGATGAGACAACTCACTTTCCGGAATGAACTGACACTGAACAACAGCGGTCGTGACAACGGATATATCTATGGTGCCCCCTTCTCTAACGAGAGATTCCTGCGGGGCGACATCCCTGCAGGAAGAAGAGAGTTCAGCATCAAGGGGGATATACCCGATCCGGGATTGTTCCTTGGGGAGACGCTGGCCGGTTATCTGAGAGATGCCGGTATAAAGATCGGGGATGTGGAGACTGCACGAAAAGATCATCTCTCAGGCCTCTGCAGATCCGGCCAAAGCGTCAACTACCGGGTGGGAAAAGTGCTTTTCACACAGGTGTCGCCACCACTGAAGGATATCATCCGCGAGGTGAATGTGGAGAGCAACAACCATTTCGCGGAACATTTGATTCGTACCGTCGGCATAAAAAGCAACATGAAGCTGGAAGGAGATGCCCTGGAAGCAGGAAGTGCGGCAATATCGGATTTCTGGAAAAGCAGGGGTGTTGTGGTATCTTCCCTACAGATGCATGACGGCAGTGGCCTTGCACCGCAGAACGCGGTGAGCCCGCAGCTGCTGACCGATCTGCTGGTTTATATGCAGGTGAAAAGTGAGTATGCATCGGCATTCTTTCATTCATTGCCTAAGGCAGGGCAGGAGGGTACCCTCAGGTCGTTTTTGCGCGATACCAGGCTGAGTGGCAGGATTGCTGCCAAAAGCGGCAGCATTGGGGGTGTACAGTGCTATACCGGTTATTTGATTGACGGCAACAAAAAATATGCCTTTACCGTGATGGTGAATAAGTTCAATGGCACCCGCCCACAAGTGAGGAGTGCCATTGAACAGTTGCTGCTGGGGTTGTAGTATTACTCTTCAATAATATCCACCAGCTCTATTTCAAAAACCAATGTGGTGTAGCCCGGTATGCTGTTGTTTCCCGCTTCACCATATCCCAGCTTCCAGGGGATCCAGACCTCCCATTTGTCGCCCACCTGCATATGTTGCAGCGCTGTGGAGAAGCCATCTACCACGCCGTTCACTGAGAAAGTGCTTGGGATGTCATTCCGGTTGCCGGTTGAATCAAAAATGATCTTGTTATAGATTAGGTTACCCTTGTCATCGGTATAGCTGTCGGGTTGCGACCAGTCGTTCTTGTACCAGCCGGTATAGAGCACCTTCACCTGATCGGTGAAGTAAGGAGTTGCACCATCTCCCTCTTCCAGCTCTTTGTACATGATGTACCCGTTTCCCGATTGTGAGTTCAACCTTGTATATTCCGTGTTGGCCGCAATTTTTGCGAACTGTGCCTCGTTATCGAGCTGCCACCGGTCGTCGAAGGTCTCGGTCTTGTCGCACGCGACCGCAAGGAGTAGCAGCCCGGTGAGCAATATGATTGATTGTAGATGATTTTTCTTCATGATCAGGAGATTTTTTTCAGGAGATTTTTCAAATCAGTTTTTTCGGTGATCACCCTTTGCAGTGAGTCGATGGTCACCCTCTCCTGTACCATCGTGTCACGATAGCGGATGGTGACGGTGTGGTCCTCCAGCGTCTGGTGGTCGATGGTGGCACAGAAAGGGGTGCCGATGGCATCCTGGCGGCGGTAACGCTTGCCGATGCTGTCTTTCTCGTCGTACTGGCAGGCGAAGCTGAACTTGAGCTCATCCATGATCTCACGTGCTTTCTCCGGCAGGCCGTCTTTCTTCACCAGCGGCAGGATGGCCAGCTTCACCGGTGCCAGGGCGGGAGGCAGGTTGAGCAGTACGCGGGTCTCACCTCCCTCGAGCGTCTCTTCACAGTAGGAGGCAGCCAGCACAGAGAGGAACATACGGTCTACGCCGATGGAGGTCTCCACCACGTAGGGGACATAGGATTTGTTCTGCTCCGGATCGAAGTACTGCAGCTTCTTGCCGGAGAACTTCTCATGCTGGCTCAGGTCGAAGTCGGTGCGGGAGTGGATCCCTTCCACCTCCTTGAAGCCGAAGGGCATCTCGAACTCGATGTCGGTAGCCGCGTTGGCATAGTGCGCCAGCTTGTCATGGTCGTGGAAGCGGTACTTGTCGGCACCGAAGCCGAGCGACTGGTGCCACTTCATGCGGAACGCCTTCCAGTGTTCGAACCATTTCAGCTCCTCACCGGGTGCCACGAAGAACTGCATCTCCATCTGCTCGAACTCCCGCATGCGGAAGATGAACTGGCGGGCGACGATCTCGTTGCGGAACGCCTTGCCGATCTGGGCAATGCCGAAGGGTATCTTCATGCGGCCGGTCTTCTGCACATTTAGGAAGTTGACGAAGATGCCCTGTGCCGTTTCCGGGCGGAGGAACACCTTCATGGCACCGTCGGCGGTGGATCCCATCTCGGTGGAGAACATCAGGTTGAACTGACGCACCTCCGTCCAGTTGCGGGTGCCGCTGATGGGGCAGGCGATCTCACAGTCGATGATGATCTGCCGCAGCTCCTCCAGGTTGTTGTCGTTGAGCGCCTTTGCGAAGCGGGCATGGATCACATCCCTCTTCTGCCGGTTTTCCAGCACACGGGGGTTGGTATCGCGAAACATCTGTTCGTCGAAGCTCTCACCAAACCGCTTGGCCGCTTTCTGCACCTCTTTCTCTATCTTGTCGTCGTACTTCGCCAGGTGATCTTCGATCAGCACGTCGGCGCGATACCTTTTCTTGCTCTCCTTGTTGTCGATCAGCGGGTCGTTGAACGCATCCACGTGTCCCGATGCCTTCCAGATGGTGGGGTGCATGAAGATGGCAGAGTCGATGCCCACCACGTTCTCGTGCAGCAGCACCATGCTGTCCCACCAGTATTTCTTGATGTTGTTCTTGAGCTCCACACCCATCTGGCCGTAGTCATACACAGCGCTCAGCCCGTCATAGATCTCACTCGATTGAAACACGTATCCATACTCCTTGCAGTGTGATACCAGTTTCTTAAATACCTCTTCCTGTTGTGCCATATTCAATTTTGGGAATCATGCCCTCTGCGCTGTTCGTCATGCGCCTGCATGCATTTGTTTCTGATTGCTATCTGTTCACTATTTTCAACCTGCAAAGTAAACGGTTTTTTTTGAGATTCTGGCCACCAAAATGCTTAAAGATAAATAATGGTGCCAATTTGAACCTGGCATCAGGGAAAAATTGTATTTTTGCATCTTACACTGACAATTCGACAAACAAAGAACAGGAGTTAGATGGCAGGGGGAATGAGATCGTTGGCAAAGGAGACCTTCTTTTACGGAATGGGTAGTGTGCTGCCCAGGCTTCTGAGCTGGTTCCTCTCCCTCTACTGGGCCTTCGCACTGCCCCGGGTGGATGATATCGGGATACTGACCAATTTCTATGCCTGGGTAGCCCTCCTGCAGGTGATCCTCACCTATGGCATGGAGACCGGTTTCTTCCGCTTTGCCAACAAGGAGTCTGATCCTGCGAAAGTCTTTTCCACCGCCTTTGTCAGCATCCTCTCCAGCACCGTTCTCTTCTTTACGGTGGCCCTCCTCTTCCTTGAGCCGGTGGCATTCGCGCTGGGTGGCAGTGAGATGAAACCGCACTACCTGCTGATGATGGTGCTGATCCTCTGCTTCGACGTGGTGGGAGCCATTCCTTTCGCCAACCTTCGCTTCAAGAAGAGACCCATCCGCTTTGCAGCCATCAAGCTGGTCAACGTGGGGCTGACCATCCTGATCAACCTCTTCTTCTTCCTGGCTTGTCCTCTCCTGCAGGAGCAGTTCCCCGATGCCTTCGCATGGTTCGATCTGAGCCGGGGCGTCGATTATATCCTGATCGCCAATCTCACCGCCTCGGTGGTGCAGCTGCTGATGGTCTCACCCGAGCTGAGGGTTCGCTTCACGTTCGACAAGGCGCTGCTGAAGAGGATGCTGCGCTACTCCTTCCCGATCCTGATTCTGGGAATCGCCGGCATCCTCAACCAGACGGTGGACAAGATCCTCTTCCCCTGGTTCTATCCCGACAAGGCGAACGCTTTCCGGGAGCTGGGCATCTATGGGCAGAACTTCAAGATCGCCATCATCATGGTGATGTTCACCCAGGCGTTCCGCTACGCCTTCGAACCCTTTATCTTCGCCCGCAACCGCGAGGCAGCCGACGACCGCCAGTCGTTCAGCGACGCCACCCGTTATTTCATCCTCTTCGGGCTGCTGATCTTCCTGGTGACCACCGGTTACATCGATATCATCAAGTTTCTGATACCGGTGCAATATCATGAAGGTCTCAAGGTGGTACCAATCGTATTGATGGGTGAGCTCTTCTTCGGTGTCTACTTCAACCTGTCGCTCTGGTACAAGCTTACCGACCAGACCCGCTGGGGAGCCTATATGTCGGTCTTCGGTTTCATCATCACCCTGCTCATCAACATTCTGTTTATCCCCCGCTTCGGATACATGGCTTGTGCCTGGGCATCCTTCATTGCCAACCTGACGATGATGGTGATCTCCTACGGACTGGGACAGAAGCATTACCCCATCCCTTACAACCTCCGATCTGCAGGCACCTTCTTCCTGCTCACGCTGATCCTTTATGCGGGTATCAGGACAAGCTATCTGCAGATTGAGAGCCTCCCGCTGCGGCTGGCTGTCAGCACCCTGCTGGTGGCAATCTATCTCATTGTGATGATAAAGCGGGAGCTGCCGCTTCGGCAATGGCCATTTATCGGGAAATATTTCAAGTAATTTGTAAAATGAGTATTAAACAATTCAATATCAATTTTCAACAAGCAAGGCTGAAAGCTGACTGCTGAAAGCTGACCGCTAACTAAAAAAAACCTATGAAAAAACTATTTTTGTCGCTCACAATCCTATTTGTGGCATTCACTGCGAGAGCCGATGAAGGAATGTGGCTCCTGAAAGAGCTCAACCGCGAGAATATCGCACGTATGCAGGAGCTGGGATTCACTTTTCCGGCAGACCAGCTTTACAGTGAACAGAACCCCTCGCTGAAAGATGCCGTGGTGATCTTCGGTGGCGGATGTACCGGCGTGGCGGTATCGGACGAAGGACTGATCTTCACCAACCATCACTGCGGCTATGGTGCTATCCAGCAGTTGAGCGCCGTGGAGCATGACTACCTGCGTGACGGCTTTGCCGCTGCCAGTAAAAACGATGAACTCTATGCCGAAGGACTTACCGTCTCCTTCCTCCGGTCGATGGAGGATGTGACAGAGCGCATTGCACCTCATGTACCATTGGTGATGAGCGAGATACAGCGTGAGCTGGCCATCGACTCCATTTCCAATGAGCTGATCAGTGAGTATGAGAATGATCCCTTCACCCGTGCACGGGTGGTGCCCTTCTTTGCGCGTAACAAATATTATGTGGTGCTCTACGATCTCTTCCGTGACGTGCGCATGGTGGTTGCTCCCCCTTCCTCAGTGGGTAAGTTCGGCGGGGATACCGACAACTGGATGTGGCCGCGCCATACGGGTGATTTCTCGGTGTTTCGTGTCTATGCCGGCAAAGACAACAAACCGGCCAAATACAGTGCCGAAAATGTACCCTATCAGCCCAAATATGTGGTGCCGGTATCGCTGACAGGCGTGAAGGAGGGTGATTATGCGATGACCGTGGGGTATCCCGGAAGCACACAGCGTTACCTATCCTCCTGGGGTATCCGCCAGCGGATGGAATCGGAGAACAAACCACGCATCGAGGTGCGGGGTGCCAAGCAGGCGATCTGGTGGGATGCCATGACACAGAACGACACCATTCGCATCAAGTATGCCAGCAAGCATGCCGGCAGCTCCAACTACTGGAAGAACTCGATGGGGATGAACGAAGCGTTGACCCGACTGGGTGTGCTGCCTGAGAAGGAAGCACTGGAAGCCAGACTGGCTGAATGGATCAAAAGCAATCCGCAGCAGGGTGCCAGATACGACAGTACACTGGTATTTCTCAGTGAAGCATACGGTTCTTCTGATGAGCTGGCCCGCTACACCACTTACTACCTCGAGACCTTCAATAACGGCATCGAACTGATTCGTTTTGCCAACACCATCCTCCGTTTCGACAGCGACGGTACGGAAGAAGAGAAACAGGCATTCATCAACGATCGCCTGATTGAATCGTACAAGAATTATGAACCGGCTCTGGATAAAAAGGTGCTGCCGGTACTGATGAAACTTTATGCTGAACGGGTGCCCGAGGTATATCACCCCGATATTTACAATAAGATCGACTCACTCTTCGGAGGTGACTATGAGCTGTATGCCGACTGGCTCTTCGCCAACTCCCGATTTACCTCGCTGGAAAAGCTGATGGCATTGTTGAAAAATGCAGACACCCAGGAACTGACAAAGGATCCGGCGATGGAGTTGGCATTGTCTACCACCGATATGGGATACGAATTATCGGGAAAGATGATGTCCTATTACGAACAGATGCTACGCGGTGAACGGGAGTTTATGGCGGCCCTGATGGAGATGGACAGCAATCGCACCTTCTATCCCGATGCCAACTTCACCCAGCGGATGAGTTATGGCACTGTGGGGGGGTATTGGCCACGTGATGCGGTGTGGTATGACTACTACACCACTGCACAGGGGATCATGGAGAAGCAGAAACCGGGTGACCCCGAGTTCAATGTGCAGGAGGAGATCCTCGATCAGATCCGCAACGGTGATTTCGGCCCCTATGTGGATAACAAAGGGGTGATGAGAGTCAATTTCCTCTCCACCAACGATATCACTGGCGGTAACTCCGGTAGTCCCGTGCTGAACGGTAATGCAGAACTGATTGGTCTCGCCTTCGATGGCAATTGGGAGTCACTGAGTGGTGACATCCTCTTCGAGCCGGCGATGCAGCGCATGATCAGCGTTGATATCCGCTATGTGCTTTTTGTTATCGACAAGGTGATGGATGCCCCCCATATTGTGGAGGAACTGGTGGTCGCACAATAGCGTGTCTATATGTACGGGGTAACAGCTCCGTAACGGAAGAACCCCTCACTGGCAGCTTGCTGACGGTGAGGGGTTCTTCTATGGAACAGGATGAGTGGTTCAGAATCCCATCTTCTCCCTGTCAAATTTCTCATACCGGGGCGGGGAGGGTTTGTAGCTCTCATCATCCCAGAGGTTGCTGGTGATCATCAGATCGGCACTGTACCGGTTGCAGGCAATGGGCACATTGTGTACACGACACTGGCGAAGCAACATCATGATGTCTGCCTCGTGCGGTTGTGCATTGAGGTCGTCAATCAGGAATACCGCCAGGTCGATCTCCTTACGGACCACCATGGCTGCGATCTCGGCATCTCCTCCCATGGGACCTGAGTTCATGATGGTAAAATCAGGGTTCACTCCCTCATTGCTAAGGGCATCCCGAACCAGGCTTCCGGTAGTGCCGGTGCAGACCAGGTGATGTTCCGACAAGAAATCGGAGTTAAAGATCACCCATTCCACCATGTCGGCTTTCCGGTGATCATGCGCTACAAGCGCTATTGTCAGTTTTCGTCTCATTGTTATCAGGAATCATTTTTCAGTGATCAGTTGTCGAGGTAAACCATGAACTAGGAACCATGAACTTTAAACCTACAAACCAACCTAAATACCCAGTTCCTGCCGGATGGCATTGATCTTGGCATCAGCATTGGCTTCTGCATTTGTCAGTTCCTCACCTGTCTTTGGAGATCCTTTCACTTCGATGTAGAACTTGATCTTGGGCTCAGTGCCGGAAGGACGAACAGATACTTTGGTGCCTTCCTCGGTGAAGTATTGCAGTACGTTGGAGGTGGTAGGCATCTCCAGTGCCACCTTCTCGTTTTTAACGATGTCGACCGCTTCGAGCCGTGCAAAGTCCTTGATCAGTGTGACCGGTGATCCTCCCAGTGTTTCCATCGGATTGCTGCGGAAACGCTTCATCATCGCCTCAATCTCATCAGCTCCCTCTTTACCTTTTCGTACCAGTGAAACTCCTACCTCTTTCGAGTAGCCGTATTCCAGATAGATATCTTCCAGTAACTGATACATGCTTTTGCCTTTCTCCTTCGCCCAGGCGGCGATCTCCGCGAAAAGTGTGCAGGCCGATACCGAATCCTTGTCACGTACAAAGTCACCTGCCAGGAAGCCATAGCTCTCCTCACCTCCACCAATATACTTTTTTGTTCCTTCGTTTTTGCGTATGATGTCGGCAATCCATTTGAAGCCGGTATAGCAGTCGAAGATCTCGATTCCCTTCTTCACGGCTATCTCCTTCACCAACTCGGTGGTGACAATGGTCTTCACCACAAACTCTTTCCCGGTGAGCAGACCCAGCTCCTCACGGCGGGTCATGATGTAGTAGAGGTAGATCAGCATGGTTTGGTTGCCGTTTACCAGGATGAAATTGCCCTCGTTATCGCGGATGGCTGTGCCGATACGGTCACCATCAGGGTCGGTGGCCATCACCAGCTCAGCACCCGTTTCAATTGCCTTTTTAATGGCCATGTCGAGAGCTGCCGGTTCTTCCGGATTGGGAGAGATCACCGTGGGGAAGTCACCGCTGATCACATCCTGTTCCGGTACGCGGATGATGTTGGTGAAACCAACCGCTTTCAGTGCGTCGGGCACCAGGGTGATGCTTGCTCCGTGAATCGGAGTGAAAACCATTTTGAGGTCATGTTGACTGGCAATGGCATCGGGTGAGAGGACCAACTTTTTCACCTCCTCAATGAATGCCTTGTCCATATCCTTACCGATGATCTCAATCAGATCGTTGTTCCCCTCGAAGAGGATCTTATCGACGGAAGAGATGCGGTTTACTTCTGCAATAATGTTCTTGTCGTGAGGTCCCAGTACCTGTGCGCCATCGTTCCAATAGGCTTTGTAGCCGTTATACTCCTTCGGGTTGTGTGATGCGGTGATCATGATTCCACTCTGACAACCCAGCTTGCGGATGGCATAGGAGACCTCGGGTGTAGGTCTCAGATCTTCGAAGAGGTAAACTCTGATGCCGTTGGCACTGAAGATGCCGGCAGCGATCTCAGCAAACCGACGGCTGTTGTTACGACAGTCGTGGCCGATCACCACCCTGATCTCCTCCAATGCAGCAAACTCTTTCTTCAGATAGTTGGTGAGTCCCTGGGTAGCAGCCCCAACGGTATACTTATTCATCCGGTTACTTCCTGCACCCATAATACCTCGCAGTCCACCCGTGCCAAATTCCAGATCCTTGTAAAAGGCATCAATCAATGGCTTCTTGTCTTCATTGTCAAGGAGACGTTCCACCTCTGTTTTTGTCTCTACATCGTAGTTCCCACTCAGCCACGACTTCGCTTTGTCGGTGACCTGGGCCAGTAATGTTGCTTCTTCCATATTCTTACTGTATATTATTGTGTGTCTATATTTATTGATAAGTGATCAGTTGTCAACCAACTTCCTAACCTACTAACCTATTAACCTACTAACCTATTAATTTTCAAACAAGGAACCTCGAACCTTGAACTTAATTTAATTCTCAATCGATTGTACCTTATACTTCTCACCGGTCTGGTCCACGATCTTCCTGTAATATTCATTTGAATAACCGGGACGGGAGGGGAATGCAGGCAGTCCGTGCTCATTTCGTTTAAACTGGCCATTATCCTCTTTCTTAATCACCCCGTCAATATATTTCACCATCAGGTACTCTCCCAGCTTCTTCCATTCAGCCACTCCCTCCTCAACTAACTGGTTGGAATATTGGGTGAGGTAATCTATTGCTTCCGGTTGTGATTCTTCATAGAGTGTAAGGACATGCTGTTCCACTTGCGGTTGTGCTGTTCTAAACTGCTCTTCCAGACGGGATTGTATCTTCTTCATGTCCACACTCATATCGCTGTATCGCGTGTAAACCATATTGGAGACCCAGTTGTGAATCCAGAAAGCAGATGTCCAGGAGAAGGTGAGCAGGTCACCGTTGCCCGGAGCCATCTCATGCGGCACTTCGGTATGACCACAGTAGATGGGGTAGTAGACAGTCTGGGCGGCATCGTCGATACCGAACCAGAGGATACCGCCTACGGGATCGGGCAGCCAGGAGCGCATCTGAGCCACAAAGGAGAAGCCTGTCTGCTGTGTGGCGATGGGACGTTCGTTACAGTATTCCACGGAGTCAACCTCGAAGGTGAGGGGTGACCAGCGGTAGGGTGAGTTGAAAGGGCCGGCACCGACATCAAAACGCCAGTCGAGCTCGGTACCCTCGTAATGATCGCGCATCATCTCCTGTATATCATGTGCGCTGAGCTTGCTGTCAGGCTTGATGTAGAGAGGCATGGGATCGGTGCTTTTGCCTTGTGCATAGGTCACATATTTTCCCATATCACTGTTAACCTTATTGAAGAAGGACCATACACGGGCTTCACAAAAGCGCATTGCGCCAAAATCGATCGGGGCATATGCCTGTGCAAAGCTGAAGTCGGCATCCTCACCGGAAAAATAGCCTTTATCGCGGGCAAATGTAATCACATCGGGTGAGTAGAGACAGTTTTCAGGATCATTGAGCGGGAATTGCTGGATGCGTGCCTGGTTGGCATGGGCCGAGACACAGTCGTCAGGAATGCGAACGGCGACCCACACGGCTCCCTTGTTACCAACACCTTTACCAATCATCTCCATTATCCACACCTCGTTGGGGTCAGCGATGGAGAATGATTCGCCGGAGCTGTAGTAGCCATGTTTTTCTACCAGCCCGGTCATTACGCCAATCGCTTCACGTGCATTTTTAGCACGTTGGAGTGTGATGTAAATAAGACTGCCGTAATCCATGATCCCGGTGCTGTCGGTCAGCTCACTGCGACCGCCAAAGGTGGTCTCGCCGATGGCAAGCTGATGCTCGTTCATGTTACCTACTACATTGTAAGTGCGGAGTGCCTGCGGTATTTCACCCAGGTACTTCCCGGTATCCCATTCATGCACTTTTAACATCTCACCGGGACGGTATTGTCTTGCGGGCCAGTGATATAACTCGCCATAAAGGCCATATGAATCAGCTGCGTAGGAGATAAGAGTGGAGCCATCGGTTGATGCTTTCCGCCCAACCAACAGGTTGGTACATGCAAATGTGGTAATTGCATAATATCCCACCATAAGGGTGGTTAAAAACAGTTTTCTCATTCTTTCAGTTGTGAACAATTACTAAAACAAAACATAACAGCGTAAAGATACTTTTTTTTGCTTAATCTGTATGCAGGAGCTCTGATATATTTTCTTTTATTTCCATTAAATGGTTCGCATTAATCGAAAATAAGTTCTATATTTGTAAGTGACAAAACTCCTTTTGTGCGACGAATGAGATGAGACAGTTCGCGAATATGCCAGGCATGAAAAGATTTATGGGACTCACAGCTTATCAAATTGTGATGCTTGTTGTATTGGTTGTGATGTTGTTTTTTCTGAGTGATAGCAGTGTGGCTAAAAGGATACGCTATGAAACGCAAATCAAAGAGCTGGAGGCACAGATTGAATATTATCATCAGCAAACAGAATCAGACAGGCAGAAATTGCATGAGCTCCAATCAAATGATGAAGATCTGGAGAAGTTCGCACGGGAGAATTATCTCATGAAAAAAGAGAATGAAGATATATTCATCATTGATGAATGAATCTTCAATGCTGTGTATCAGTGCACAGTTGTTTAATTTTGGAAAATCTTGAATTGTTGTACAAATGTGGTACTTTCAAAATGACAGACAGGTCATCTGTCTTTCACTATTGGGTAAACATCACTCTATTATAGGATATGGTACATAACCTGAATGAAAAATTGCTTCGCATCGCTGCATTCATAATTTTATTATCTGCCATTTTGTATATGGTAGTACCACTTGTTGCACCTTGGATAATGGCCTTTTCTGTTGCTCTTTTTTCTGTGCTCACAGTTTCTTCTCCTTATCCGGGAAAAAGTATACGTGGTAAAAGGTTGTTTCTTTTACAGATTTTTTCTTCCCTGCTGATGATTGCTTCAACCTATCTGATGTTCAAACAGCGTAACGAATGGGCATTGGTCATGTTATGTGGTGCGCTCTTCATGTTATATGCTGCAGTGATGATGCCTAGAGAGCTGTTGAGAGAAACAGAGAATGAGAATGACAAAGAATGATTTCATGCAGATCCCGTGGGATCTGATTCGTTCTTTTTTTTAAATGTGTGATGAAGAAGAATTTTCTTGTAGTTGACGATAATCTGACTGTATGTCTGATGCTGAAATCATGGCTGATCAAAAAGGGATACAATGCCGAAACAGCCACAGATGTTCATCAAGCCAAGCAATTGGTTCGGGAACAGCCTATTGATATGATTCTGGCAGACATCAAAATGCCTGATGTCGATGGTTTTACGTTTTTGTCATGGGTGAAAAAATTTGACTCTGAGATCCTGGTGATCATGATGACCGGCTTTGCCGACATTGAGACAGCCGTTGAGGCCATGAAAGCAGGGGCATCAGATTACATCGCCAAACCGATCAAACCTGAGTTGCTCTTTCATAAAATCGATGAGGCTTTTCAGTCACAACTGAACAGACAACGCAAAGATCATAACTGCAATGAGCAGATTAAACCTCCCGGGGAGAAATATGCACGGTTGTTACGCTACCTGGACAATGTGGTGGATCAGAAGTTACATCTGTTGGTAACCGGTGACAGAGGTACCGGAAAGTCTTCCACAGTGAGATATCTGCATGACAAAGGATATCACATGAGCAAGCCGCTGATAATAGTGGATTTGGATCATTTTGAAAGCGACAGGGAGTTGAACAACCTTCAGGCAGAAACAACCAACGATACATCCTTGTTGATTGAAAAATTCAGAGAAGCGCGGGGTGGAGTCCTGCATATCCGTAACGCTGAATTGTTGGACCTGAATATGCAGGATGAACTGTTGGGTATGCTTACCCGTCAGAATCGGGACGATGACTTCGTGCAGGTTGTGGTCAGTTCGGTGAAAAATAAGGAGGAGTTGCAGAGAGTGTTGATACCGAAACTCTACACACAGTTGGAGAAAAACAGTGTTGAACTGCCCGTCCTAAGAGGTGATAAGGAGGTGATTAAAGGTTTTGCCAGCTATTTCCTGAAATTTTCCAACTACATCCTGGGCAAAGAGATAAAGGGTTTTGAGCCGGAGCTTATGGAACAACTTTACAACTATGCATGGCCGGAAAATATCCAGGAACTGAAGAATATGGTTTTAAAAGCTGCTTTGCTCACCGAATCATCCCGTATCTCCGTCAATATCGCACCGGAATTGTTTGGCAAGCATGAGAGTTCCAGAGAAACGAAACCTCAACCAACCAATTCGATACATAAGTTGCGAAAAGAAAACTACGAAAAAGAGAAAATTATGGAAGCACTTCAGCTCGCAAAAGGGAACAAGACCATGGCTGCCTCCATTCTGAACATTGACAGGAAAACCCTTTACAACAAAATGAAACTTTACAAGGTCTCAACATAAACCTTGCGTTGATGTAGACTCTCCATGAAAAAAGAAGTACCAAAACTTGGTCCCAAGGTGATTGCTGGTTATCTGTTAATCGTAGTGATCATGGCTGTCGGACTCTATCTCATTTACCGTAACCTGGTTGAGTTCTCCCAAAGCAGGGTCAAAAATGAGGAGCACCGTGAGCTGTTGGTTGTGGGAAGGACGCTTTCCATGCTATACGAGATTGAGAGTGATCAGAATCTCTTTACATCTGAGAATGCCGGCGCCTATTTCCTTAAATATGATTCCATTGTACCGGATATCGCACGCAATCTTGATTCTCTGAGACTTATGACGAGTGATTCTTTTCGGATCAACAAACTCGACAGCATCCGCCTTCTAATCGATCAGAAACGGGATAACCTGGAAAAGGTGGCATCATTGCTCGATTCAATGCGTACGGCTCCGCAAATCACTACCCTGATGGAGAGTAGTTATGTTCCACCCTCTCTCAATAGAGAGATATCCAATTATCTGACCAGTAACAATCTGGCTCCCTCGCTCAGTCATGATAGCGATACCAGTGTGGTTAAAGGGCAACGTAAAGGTTTTCTGGACAGGGTGCGAAACGTGTTTGTTGCATCCGAAGATTCCACCCTGGTGATTGAAAAACGATCGGTAGTCACTTCCAGTCAGTTTCGGGTGTTGGTTGACACATTGATCAATAAGATACGAACCTCTGAGAAGTTGGATTTGAAGAGACATAAGCAGTTTGAACTGGCTTTCCTTAGTCAGCTGGAAGTGATGAGCCAGCACAATCGCATGCTGACAGCCCGCATTGATGATCTTCTGAAAAGTGTGGAACAGGAGGAGATGAAGAAATCACTTGCACTGGTATCTGCTCGCGAAAAGGCGATAAGGGGTTCTCAACAGACGCTTTTCATTGTCTCCACCCTGGCAATGTTGATTGCTCTGGTCTTCGTTTTTCTCTTTTTGATTGATCTGAATAAAAGCCGTCGTTATCGCAGAGAGCTGGAACAATCGCACAAACAGATATCCAATCTGCTTGCATCACGTGAGAAACTGATGCTTACCATCTCACATGACATCAAAGCTCCCATGAGCTCTATCCTTGGTTATATTGAACTGATGGAGGAGGAAGAGGACCCGGAAAAGCGAGAGCGCTTTCTTTATTATATGAAAAGTTCAGGTGATCAGGTGTTGCGTCTCATCTCAACCTTGCTGGATTATCATCGTATCGAGTCAGGTACCTGGCAATTGAAAGAAACCCGCTTCGACTTGCATACCCTTGCCGAAGAGACAGTTCAGGGCTTTCGCCCTTTGGCAATGCAGAAGGAGCTGGAATATAGTGTTGAAAATCGGATTCCTGAGGAGAGTATCCGTTATGGTGACCTCTACATGATCAGACAGATCATGAATAATATCCTCTCCAATGCGGTCAAATATACGAGATCGGGGAAGATATCGGTCGTAATGCAAGAGGAGATAAGGGAGCATTCAGACTGGTTCATCTTTAGCGTGAATGACACGGGTGAGGGGATCGACGAAACCGATCAACAACTCATATTCGGTGAATTTCAACGTGGACACAATCATGAAGAGAGTGAGCCGGTAGAGGGAAGCGGTCTGGGACTAGCCATCACCAAAGGGTTCGTAGAGGCCCTGCAGGGAGAGATACAGCTACATTCTGAAAAAGGAGAGGGCTCCTCTTTCATTATTGGATTACCACTGAAGACTATCGATATAGAAGAGAAGAACAGAGAAAAGGAACAACCTGTTTCTGACAATAGAAAATGTTGTGCGTTGGTGGTGGATGATGATATTGTCCAGTTGATGATGATCTCAGAGATGCTGCAAAAGCTAGCGTTTGAGGTTGTTACGGAGAGGAACCCGGATGAAGTGATACCGCTGCTGAAACATCACTCTTTCGATATTATCTTTATCGATATCATGATGCCTCATACCAACGGTTTCACCCTGGCTGAGAAGGTGAAAGCAGTCCTTCAGCAGAGCGAGGTTCCGCTGATCGCGCTCACTGCTCGTTCGGATATCTCACTCGATGATCTACACGAAGCCGGTTTTTCCGGAAATCTGACCAAGCCCTTCAACCTGCATGATCTGAATATGTTGGTCAAGCAGTATCATCTGACAAATGAAGAGAATACACATCATCCGTTGATCACCTCTTCTCTTCACACTCCTATTGGGGTTGCTGCCCTGATCGAATTCGTAAAGGAGGATCCGATTGTCTGTAAGTCTATCCTGCAGTCATTTGTTGACGAGACCTCAGCGAATATACCCCTGTTGAAGAACTATATGGGTAACAACGAGATGCGTGCCGCCGCCGGACTATCACACAAGATGCTTCCACTCTTTCGCATGATGGACAACAAAGTGGTTGTATTCTTACTGAGCCGTTTGGAGAAGGAGAAAACTCTCTCAGAGAAGGAAAAAGGAGAGGTCCTAGACCTGCTGAAAGAGAGTGTGGCGGAAGCCGTTGATTTGATGAAAAAGTTGTCTCTGGGTTGACACATGACACACACATCACTTATCACTGCCTATAAACGTCACTTGTTATTGGAGAAAGGTCTCTCCCCTCACACCATTGAGGCCTATTTGAGTGATCTGCAAAAGTTAACCACTTATCTGGATGAACGGCAGCTCACCTACGCCGATGTAAACCAGCATCATCTGGAAGCATTTCTTGCCGGGTTGCACGATCGCGGTATTTCACCCCGTTCTGTGGCACGAACGATCTCAGGCATGAAATCCTTCTTCCGTTTTCTTTTGTTGGACCATGTTCGTGACGAGAACCCTGCCGAGTTGATGGAGACACCCAGGATCGGTCTCAAACTGCCGGTTGTACTCTCTCTGGAAGAGATCGACAGGCTATTGGGGGTTATCGATCTCTCTACGGCCGAAGGTACCCGCAATGATGCGATCATTGAGACATTATACAGCTGTGGTTTGCGCATCTCAGAACTTACTCATCTTCGCTTCACAGATCTATATCCCGATGAGGGTTTTATACGTGTGGAGGGTAAAGGGAACAAACAACGTCTTGTGCCTATTTCAGAAATTGCTTTGCATAAGATTCATAACTGGCTCTCTTACCGCCGCCAAATCAACCTGAAAAAAGGTTACGAAGATATCATTTTTGTCAGCTCCAGGGGGACACCAATATCGCGTGTTACCGTGTTTCACTACCTGAAAAAATATGCAGTGATGGCCGGTTTGCAGAAGACAATCAGTCCTCACGTTCTTCGTCACTCCTTTGCTACCCATCTGCTTGAGAGAGGGGCTAACATACGGGTGATCCAGGAAATGTTGGGGCATGAGAAGATTACGACTACTGAAATTTATACCCATCTTGATCGCAATTTCCTACGGCAGGAGATCATCGAACATCACCCGCGTAACAAAAAAGGTTA